>MDTG01153197.1_pt1 | contig 17640 bp, 16 predicted proteins | sample 811421 | NCBI WGS metagenome assembly MDTG01 (sample SAMN05326645, study PRJNA326480) | marine metagenome | isolation source: seawater | place: Pacific Ocean: South East | collected 2011
AAGGCATCCTGAGCATAATCAGTGATTCCAATCGTGGCCACGCCGTCGGAGACCCTCATCCATTCATGCTCTTCGGTATAGGTCAGATCCTCCGGGATAGAAGACATCGGACCCCTACGGGAGCAGGCGGGGAGTCAAGTTTTCGCTTAATTACTCGGATTCTTCTGTTCCGAGGCCGACCTCTAGTTTGGCCCATGCATCTGACATTCTACCAATGTCATCGGAATCCATCCTTTCACCTTCGAGACGATTCCACATAACTACTTCTGATTCATTCGAGAAGATTGAATGTAGCTTTTTCTGAAAGGGGACGGGAGTTGCGGCTCTCAACGCCCAAGAGGCATACATCGACAATACGGCAATGACGAATACCATGAGAACGAATTGCAAATCAGATGTGCAATTCGATTCGCACTGAGCGGTTGACAGGAGATCGCTTCTCAACCACAGTGCGAGGATTAGGAGAAGCGTTGAACTGAAGCCAAAGAAAATACGAGAGGCTCGGCCTGCAGGCGTGTCCATATGACTATCAAAGGGATTGCTGAGTTCTCAGGCAATAAGTCAGTAGGTCTCCCGGACCAGCTTGTGTACCTTATATGGCAAAAGTGCCCGATTAACAGGTGTGACTTCAAGGATTCTGGCATCGTCTCTTCTACGGATATCTTGAAGCAGCGGGTGTCTAGATTTCTTGTGCAATGTCAGGACGGTTGGCATGTCAAATTCTAGTGCGGCGCGGACTGCCTCAACAAAGGCCTCGGACTCAACAGAGAATTTTCCGATCTCATCGATGACCAGCATCTCGCATGACTCAACCGTTCGCTCGATGGCGGGAACGGCGACTTTGTCGAGTCCTGTGGGATCGATTCCCATTCCAAGTATTGTGTGTCTGGAGTCTATGTCCTTGTGTGCAATTACGGCTCTGTCTCCGGTGATTATGTCAACGCATTCGAAGCCAACTCTTACACCATCCAAGAGAATAGGCTCTGTTCTCATGCCTCCTATGATTGGGCGGTCTTGGGAGCGTTCGTTCCGTGTTCTCCGTTCCTGAGTTCTTTCGCTAATCATCATCTCGACGACTTTCTCTAGAACGGCGGACTTGCCCGATTTTGGCAATCCTGTAATACCTATTTTTGGATGAATTCCCATCTATTGAATCTCCTCGCAACTCGGATACGCCGAACAGTATGTTTCATATTAGAGAGGATATAGGAATTAACATCTTGCATCGACTCTGATTCTAAAGATTTCAGATTACACCGCATAAACTCAATCTTTTGGGTGTTCAACGGGAATCGTTGATTGTGAATTTTCCAAAAGCGAATTCGATTAGTTGTTCGTTCTGGATAAGATGTGCGAAAGCCTCGTCGACCTCCTCTTCTGAGATGCCCCCTGGAATCAATTCCTCCATTACTTCTTCCCAGCTGATGCTATCGGAATCTTCAGCGTGAGCGTGTTCGGCCATATCTAAGATTCTCGCTGCGATTATTGCGAGCAGTGGGTCATCATCGATCGCCTTCTGTGGGGGTGTGTGTGTAGTTCGCGCTGCATCATCGAGGATTTTTCCAATTTCCTCGTTTTCTGATGCGTCTGCATCATACACGTCGAAAAGATTCCTCTGAAAAGGATCATTCTGAATCAGCACATTGGCTTCTTGGGTCCTCCCGAGCTGTCTTGCGATGTCTTCTACTCGCCGAAGTCTCTGCTCCAACCGCATTTTTTCTCTCCCAAGATGGGATGAAGCTAACTCTAGTTCTTCAATGGCGCATCTGTCTAACCATCTATCTAGGCTCCATTCAGGGTCTATTCTGAGCATCGTATCGCAAAGCATGGCTACTGAATTCGGCAGGCCGGCTATATCGATAGGAGTCTTGCCGTCTGCAGAACCACCCTCACCCATGGTTGGTCAATTCTACATGGACGTCTATGAACAATGTGCATGATGACATCAGCTGTTTTACAGGGGTTGCTTGATGAAGTACCTCATTCTGGGGGGGACGATGTCCGCGTATCGCATAGTCGCGCTCCCGGGAGATGGTACTGGGCGAGAAGTGATGCGTGAGGCGCTAAAAGTACTGGATATATTCCAAAAAAACGGGCCACTGGACTTTGATATCAGGGAAATTCCTTGTGGTGGCCAACACTACCTTGAAACAGGTGAGCAATGGCCGGAAGGCTCGTTTGAAATCTGTCGCGATCAAAGCGATGCCATTCTTCTTGGTGCCATTGGTTGGCCGGATGCCAGGCTGCCCAATGGGGACGTAGCTGGTGGAGAGGTGATTCTCGGGCTTAGGTCAGGGCTTGATCTATACGCAAACGTTCGCCCTGTGAAGCTCTACGAAGGGATTCCTCACAAAGTGCATGGGGTGTACAAGAAAATATGGGATTCTTCCCTTGTTGACCTAGTAATGGTCCGCGAAAACACAGAGGGTTTGTACCACTCTCTTCTGAGAAGGATGGCTCAATCTGCGATAGGGAAAAAAGACGAGAAGCTGATTATCGAAAAATTTCCTGGGCTTGAGGGCGAGGTGAAATGGGACCCTCGACCAATATCAAGGACAGGGAGCGAGCGAATCCATAAGTTCTGCTTTGATCTTGCCGAGCGACGGGCAAAGAAACTTGGAAAGGCACAGAGCGTGACTTGTGTCGATAAATCAAACGTGCTGCGGGGATGTCAATTATTCCGGGCCATATTCAGAGAGATGTCCAGTCAATATCCTCATGTAGATGCTAAGGAGGCTTACATAGACGCATTTACGATGTGGTTAGTTCGCGACCCTGAAGATCTTGATGTCGTTGTCCTGCCGAACATGTTTGGGGATATAGCCACCGATCTAGCATCAGTGCTTCAAGGGGGAATGGGGATGGCGGCATCAGCAAATCTTGGTGATCGGCATATGATGTTCGAACCTGTCCACGGTTCTGCTCCTAAGCACGCGGGCAAGAATATAGTGAATCCAGTCGCAATGCTTTCTTCTCTTCAGTTAATGCTGGAAAATCTGGCTATTCGGCATTCTGATGAGAATCTGGATATATGTGGAAATATACTTCAAGAAGCGATCTCAGATACCCTTTCGTCTGATGGTCCGAAGACCTATGATATCGGTGGTTCGGCAACTACGTCTGAAGTAGGCGATGCCGTAGCTTCTAGAGTATTGAAACTATTGAACGCGAGATTTGATTAGTCATCCAGTCCAAAGGCTCTCTCAGCTGCTTTGCCCATTGTTTCAATCGCATCAATCAGATTCGTTCTATTATTCCATGTGATATCAGGGGGAGCTTTTGTTCCCAATGCAATTTTGACCATTTCGTTAAATGCCCGAGAGGCGTTATCCACAATCGTCACAGTAGCAGTTCTAGATGTTCTGGAAAGTGGATTCAGATCTACTACGAGTACTTGTTTTCCCATTTGGATAAGCGCTTCGCATCGATCCCCGTCTTCAAGCGGCACAAGTACTGTGTCGGCGGTGTGTATTCCATGGCTGCAACAATTAGCTCTTGGACCATCCAAACCGGGTATCTGAGCATCCGGTTTCTCGCCAAGAATGTTAACCATGGCGACCATTTGAGACCATAATTCAGAGGTGATCTCTTTAGAGGGGTTTTCACGGGCAACCTCATTCTTAATTTGATTCAATGTTTGAGATAGGAGGCTGATTCTTAATTCCGTCCTGTAGAAAATATTGATTTCTATATTGCAACCTACCAGAGCAGCCAGCTTCACAGCATCTCTGCCAGCAAGCACCGTTGAGTTTCCATTCAGAGAAATAACAGGGTGGTGCGCGGCAGCGAGACGGTTGACAGATTCTTCTGCTGCTCTCCTAGCTGAAGGGGTAGTTCGTTCCCCGAGAAGGTAATCAAATGCTTCTCCCCTCCCATGCGCAATTAGCGCAGAGTCCGCTAACAGACCCATGTTCTGTGCATCGACGATCTTCTGTCTTGACAGCAATGATTCTCTTCTAGGATGGTCATCATGAATGGTCATCTGATTGCCTCCATGAGCATCGTCATGTCAATTGGAGTTGCATCCATTGTCAGTGCTCCAGAGGATACAACATCCATGCTTGATTGCGCCCACCTGTCTAATTCATCCATTACCACGCCGCCGGAGCCCTCTAGAACCAGTACATTTCGAAGGCCATCCGTTTCCAGTCTGAGTGCAACATCGCGAGAATGCTCGGGGCCCAGATTATCTAGTAGTAACGTAAGTCTACTTGCAGACTGATTGTTCTGTATGTCGTTTTTCCATAGGTTTGCGACTGAAAGTGCATGTTCCATTGAAATCACTTCGATCACGAGGAAGTCTCTGTTCAGAGCAGCATCGGACATCTGCTCTATGAGAGAGAAGGCGGGGTTTGCAAAATCATTTTCTTTTATCATTGGGGCATCTGATCTATCTATTCTGTGAGTCAAACCACCGCCAACGTGCACGGCCCACTTGTCGAGTACGCCCCAGAGTGTTTTTCTTGTTGCTGCAATGGCTACCGGGTCAAGGTTTTTCGACCATTTTGATGTCTTGGTGGCAATTCCGCTCATTCTGGTTATCATGTTCATCGCAGTGCGCTCGATACGCAGAATTTCACTACCGTTTCCTCTTATGGATAATAATTCATCTCCACTTTGGAATTCATCGCCCTCGGAAATATTCCATTCAAGATGCGAAGCACGACAATTCTTTGCAAAGAGGCGATTCAAAACTGGTCTACCAGCAAGTATCCCTGATTCCTTGGTGATTATCTTCACATCCATAGGGCCGCTTTGGATTGCCTCGGGTACAGATGGATCGTCATCCAACAGAGTCCTTGTCCATCTGTCAATAGACTGTGTAAAACGAGCAGTTGGCTCATCTGTCCAAAGCAAATGGGATCTGTCGTGGGGTAGACCCATGTATCTGCGTCAACGGGGGGCTAATTTAACCGTCCTTAGAGTGATATGGTCTTATTTTTTCCTCAGGCCAAGATCGGGGCTGCTGCCATTACCGCTATCGCGAAAGAGGCGTAACTTCCAATCAAGAACACTAGTATCTGTGGTGCATTCATAATTCGTTTGTAAGTTCGGGGATATTATGAAGGGATGTATTTCATACCCTCCATCTCGTATATATCCCTGTATTTATGCAACCCTTCCCACACTCTCAATTTCTCAAAATATCGCCTGCAACCGTTGCAGCGCCAAGACACGCAAGTATGTCATCTGCAGTCGCTTTGGCAGTGTTCAAAGAGGAGGCCTTCACTGTGATAACGGCCTCGATCGAAGATTCATGTTGAATGAAATCGACGTTAAATGCGTCTGCGTCGTCTGGTTCTATCGACCGTATGGCTGATTTGATTTTACTTGGGTCGCCTAACCATCTAATCTCAATGGTTGTCTCCATGTCCTTCCGGCTGCGTGATTATCCTTTGAGGCATCGGAGAATTGACCGATGACCACTTCAACTCCAATACGCCCGCCATGGCGTGGCACGAGAGCTCATTAGGCTGCAAGACGTTCACCGCTCCTTTGGACCAGTGACGGTTCTAGAGGGTGTGAACGTCAGGATCGAAGAGGGGGATAGGATTGGCATCGTTGGACATAATGGCGCTGGTAAAACGACGTTACTGAGGACTGTATCTCAACAAGATCAGGATGTCGGTGAAATATCATTTGCACCTGGTCTTCGTATTGCTTTTCTAACTCAGGTCAGAGATATCAATGATGGCGCTACATTAGAAGAGGAATTGGGAAGGAAAGGTCGACAGTTCGAAGAAATCGATGAAGAGTTATCTGAAATAGAGGCAAAGATGGCTGATCCGTCCTTTTACGAAGGTGATTGGCAGGCAGATATTGACCGTTATCAGGAGTTGCAGAGCATGAATGCAAAGAGTGGTGGTTCTAATGTAGCAAGTCATGCACAGGAAATCCTGCGCGCTCTTGATCTCTCACAGCACCCTATGGAAACGCCCCTTGAATCCCTTTCTGGAGGAGAGCGGGCAAAGGTGGCTCTTGCTCGTCAGCTTGTTGGCCTTTCTGAGATTGAGGTTTTCTTTCTAGATGAGCCTACCAATCATCTTGACTTGGAAACGCTGGATTGGCTTGAGAGGTTTCTACTTGATTTCAAAGGCGCCATAGTTGTGGTAAGTCATGATAGGTACTTTCTTGATCGTATTTGTAATGCGATTTTGGAAGTTCAGGATGCGCATGTCAGAGGATACACCGGTAATTACACGTCATATCTCAAGCAAAAGGAACTCTTTCTACAGACTCTTGAAGATAGGATTGAAAAAACGCAGAAAGAACTACGCCGGTTGAAAGGCGCTGTTCAATCTATGAAATCAGCCAATAAATACGATAAATCAATATCGCAAAAACACGTAATGATCAATCGTTCTCAACGGGAGTTGAAGTGGCTCCGTTCTCTGAAACCTAAAGCCAGACGCGGATTGAAATTTACGTTAGAGTCAAGTGAAAAATCAAGTCTTGAAGTCCTAGATATAGCAAATGGAACATTGCTTTTCGATGGTCTTCAGAGGCCTATTTTCAAGTCTGTCGAGGCAAGTGTTAGGAGAGGTCAGAAGATAGGAGTAGTTGGCGGAAACGGCGCAGGAAAGACAACGCTGTTGAGGACCATAATGGGAGAGATCAAACTAAATTCCGGAAAGATAGATGTCAGACCTGGTGTGCAGATTGGCTATTTTCATCAGGATCATCGGTCCCTTGACTTTGAGTTAACCCCCGTTGAACAGATACGGTTTCTTAAACCGAGAATGGAATATGGGGAAATTCGAGCCATGCTGGGGCAGTTCCAATTCACAAAGGATATGGTTAGTACGAAGTTGAAGGCTCTAAGCGGGGGCGAGAGAGCGAGGATAGCCCTGTTGAAGCTGCTTCTTGAAGAGAATAATCTTCTCCTGCTGGATGAGCCTACCAATCATTTGGACACGGATGCCAAAGAAGCCTTAGAAGGAGCTCTCAGCGATTATGATGGCAGCATAATCACAGTCAGCCACGATAGGTGGTTCTTGGATAGGGTTTGCGATACTATCTGGGAGCTTCCCGGGGATGGGCGTATCATTATCTGGCCAGGAAATTACACTCGTTATTTGGAAAGAGTACGGGCTCGAAAAAAATAGATGTACTCCGAAAACACTAGCTTGTCATCATAATCGAGCGATCTTCGCGATAATGGCAGCGAGGCGTTCATATCCCCCAATGTCGGTTGGAATTGGGGTCATCATCTTCATTCCTCAATGAGTCCACCACAACCCTCAGCAGATAATAGAAGACGACTGACATGAAGGGTAGTCCCCAATCATCAACGACCGTTGAGACTGATGGCTGGTAATTAGGCCACTCCTGCAAAAGATCGACAGTAGCATTGATGAACGCGTAGGAGACGAGTCCTAATCCAATCATAATAATTGACTGGCCTCGGAATGTGCCCTCTTTCCACCTGAGTACCCCAAGTGAAAGAGAAAAGCAAACCCCTGCTATGACCAACCATTGTAGGGCCTCGTCGATTGCTCTGGCCCATATCCACACTGCTGATTTGTTACCGTAAGCAACGTTATCTGTAAACACATCAAATGCAGCGAGTATGCTGAATAGTACAGAAACTACCGAAACCGCCCATAACAGAGATGAGAATAGCCCCCCGGAAGCGCTGCTCCGCATATCATCAAAGAGTCTCTCGAGCTGCTGCTCCCATCCGAGTCCTTTTGCAAGAATCCATGCACCTATGATGAGGGGCAGCGAACCTATCACGATATTGCCATATTTCGGTACAATGAGGCCCAATCCCAGTATCAAGAGGAATGTGGCGATCGGTACGAGGAGCCTTGCCCTCCAACGAGGGTCTTCAATTGCCTTTGCAATGTAATAATAGGTACTTTCGATTCCCTTGGACTGTCTGACAATGATCTTCTCAATATGATCGATACGAACTCTTGAAGAGATAATCGGTAGTGAGGCTTCATCTTCTGCACCATCAGTCACGAGAACCGCTGTGTCGGGTTGGAAAAGCCGAATGACCTCGTCCAATTGGCTCGCAATCGCTCGGTCGCTTCTAGGCCCTACCCGCACGTCCCCTGTGAGAATTGCCACTTCGACTCCATCATTTGATTCTGATTTTTCGACTAATCTATCGTGATGGTGAAGTGCCCCCATGATGGCGTTTGTATCGCTCTCCTCGGGATCTGCGATTCCAAGTCTCAAAGCTGCGGTAAGAGTAGCCTTTCGACCTATGACTGGACCCCTTACACCTGCCTTGACGCCAAGATCATTATCTCGGTCGACAGTGACTACTAACGTTCTTACCATGGTGGTTCCAATCAGCTATACGAGGGCTGAAGATTTGAATTGTTTGCTGACATGGGAGAAAAATAGTCGACTGGAATAGGATACTCATGTTTCGAACCTCGCTCTTGATCGCTGTTTGGCTCGAAGATATTTGAGTGGGTGCGTCAACCACTCCTGATCGCAGAGCCTGTCATCTCCCTGAGAGACTGGGCATCTTGCAGCTGCCTTGAGTGCTGCACACGCATGGGGCGTATATTCGCGCTCGTAAACGTGGCCGACTTGGTACCCTGTTGTTTGGGGGTCGTAGTCAGGGGCGCCTTCGAACATTGAGCAAGTAACATCGACAGGAATGCCGATGCTCCTGGCCATTGCAGCAACAAATACTCTCCCGACGTGGTTTACATTGACTCCTGAAGCCAATTCCTCGACCGAGGCTGAAAAGCAGGGTGGCCAGTCATCACGAGTTGCAGCCGATACTGGCATCTCGGATCTGACCTGAGTTCCGAATAGCTCAGTTATTCTTGTCACTTCTTCGCCTAACCGATCTGCCATTGGTTCTGACATTTTTTCCATGCTTTCGCGGCACCTTTGGATCAAGTCCTCGCGAATCCTTTCCTTGATTAGCCGTGCAACGCGTTCTCTGCTGCTCTCACCAGAAGCTGGGTCAAGCATTACCCAGCCGTTCTTCACCGGCCTGTTTACAAGCCTCCAATAGGAGCCTGAAATTCTTGGGCATAATTCTAGGAAATCTGCTATAGGAACGGAATAAATCATTTGGCCGTCACGGGACGTTGCATCGATAGATGATAGATATGTTCCGGCCACTAATTCGAATCTCTCATTATCTCTCCCTATGTTTTTGTCTGCGAGGCTGGATTCACCTTCTGCCCAGCGAGCCATCAGTCTCTCGTCAAAAGAAGCGCATACAACAAGAAAAGCATACTGGTATGCGGCTATTGCAAAAAGTCTAGTTGCCTCATTCGCAAGATCAACAGATGTCATAGGATCTGCATCTGACTTGTGGACGATAGACTCCACAAGCCTGAGGCGCCCGAGTGACCTTGCCTCCTCAAGCCATCCTTGTTCGATAATAGCATCGATGTCGATGGCATTCTCGTCGAACAGCTTTCGAATATGCCGTCTTGCTTGCGGTAAGAATGGATATCGTGCCAATGCGCTCGGATCGTCGAGGTCCGGTGGCGTGACAGGCATCGGCATGCGTCTATGAGTGACCGGCAGGGTTCTTGAACGCTCACGATAGGCGTACGTCATGGAGGGTCATGAAGACCCGCGTCGGCAGTCCAATCTACTACGAATACAGGACGAGATCAGATCGGCCTTCGGTTGGAGTTTGGAGAGAGATGTGGATGTTGCTAAATGGCTCATTGATGAAGTAATGAAATATGAACATCCAAACTGGTCTTTTGATGGGTTTAATTCAACCTGGCTCAATGTTAGATCGGGGCTGTTGAAGAGTCGGGGATCTGTCTGCATAATAGGCGCCGCTATTGAGAGATATGAGGTAGAGGAAGCAATACAAAAGGGCTCTTCTCTGATAATTGCGGATGGCTCGGGGGGAGTTTTTTCAGAATTAGATGATCCAAGCTATGGGTGGAGTCGAACAGTGGCAATTGTCACCGATGGTGATGGAGGCAAGGGCCTTGATGATGCCATTGAGCAGGGTATTCCGCTGATCGTGCATGCTCATGGTGACAATCGAAAGGCTTTGGAGTCGCTTATCTCAAGATTAGGAAATTACCCTATTTCCTTGACGCATCAGACGCGTTATGACATATTGGGAATGCACAACCCCGGGGGTTTCACAGACGGAGATAGAGCAGCATGTATTGCAGTAGATATGGGATTATCGGTAAGTGATATCGACCTCTTGGGAACTAGATCGGATATTGTTGGAAAGTATTCTGGGGTCACTGATCCGGAAAGAAAGATGAAGAAATTGGTGTGGATGAAGAGTATTCTAGAAGAGCTTGGATTCGACGGTGTCAGATAAAATCGCTTAATGTCATCACGGTAACTTTGTCGTTGTCGAATAGTGAATCGACGCTAGACTCCATCCACTCCACGCGTTGCCTGGTGTAGAGATCTATGCCATACATATCCATGACATCGTTCGTAACTTGAATGTACTTTCGAACTGACTTTGGGAATACCGTGAGAGTCAGATTTCCCCCGCAAACATTTGCATGACTTTGGTCACTAGAATTGTCTAGCCGGCTTGTCTGGTCGTTTCTCGCTACTTTAGAAATGCATGATCCTGAAAGAGGTATTCTGCGATATGACGTGTTACATTTGACGCAACGAACCTTCTGTCTAGAAAATGCGACTAAATTTCCACGGATATCTCTCAGGAAATGAGATTCAATAACTTGCTTTGCGACTCTCTCGACTGAGACTGCACGGAGTTGCGAAGCCAATGCGAGTTGCGCATCCATTTTCTCCCTCATTGTATCAAGAATCTTGTACTGAGAGTTTGACGGGCCTGAAGAAAGGCCTGCTGAGTCGTGAGTCCAACCGTAACCGCGGACATCCCCCACTGTTCCCACCCTATTGTCCACCAAGTCGATGATATGTTTCACATCGGAGGGATGCATCTGAGATATCGTCGCTTCATAGAATTCGGTGGGATACATCCACGAACAGTCAACGTTGAGGGCTTCTTTGTCTATCTGGCTAGGGAGTAATTGCGTTGTGAGCACGAGTGGCGCGTCCATTTGTCCACCACGATTCGATGGGAGAATGTCCCTTGAGAAATTGAGGAGCCCCTCCAATAGTAGCATAATGCAATCCTCATCTCCGTCACAATTGCGTCTCTTAGCAGCGTGAAACAGGGGATGTGCGTAGCCGGCCGATGCATCTGACCATCCGATTATTCTACAAAGTACGCCACCAGATGTATGGGGTGCGAGCCCTATTGCGAGATGTCCTACGAGATCTTGCCTACGTTCAAATTTGTAGAAAGGTTGCATGTCATACATTTTTGTGAGTTCATCATCAACAAATCTGCATGTTCTCGAAAGATGGTCTTCTGCATTGGTTGAGAGAATTATGTCCTGAGGGAATATCTCGAGTACCTGTTGATCAGAAGAAAGGGGTTCACCATCCATATCTTTGGCGTATCCGAGGTTCAGCAAGGTTCTCCAGGGAGTTCCTATCTCAGATGGTCGAAAATGAGTGATTGGGACATCGATCATATCAAATCTAGATGTTCCGTCTTTGTTTACTGAAACATCATGTAGCGCTCTCAAAATTCCTTTCTCGAGAGGTTCTGGGGTCTGTAGCCTGGATTCAAGTTCTCTTGTCGCCTTTATTGGTCTTGGAAGGGAGTTGAGGCCGAGGTTCTGTCTTGCTGATTCCAGAATCGTTGTAAATTGTACATGTCTCTTCTCACCCAGCCTTCGCATACTTTCTTTGCGTCGCCTTATTTCCGTTCTCCCGTTACAAGGACCGTCGCCGTCGCCGTGATCATGGCGACAATTGATTTCATGGGTATCTCTACCGCATTCCTCGCAGCGCCTTATGCTTACATCGACGCTCAGAGCACCCTTGCCAATTTGGCCGAGCAATCTCTGCGGGCCCCCGTTATTTCCGATTGGGTAGAGTGCGTGAGTATACTGCTTCATCTCCCTTCTTTGGGCCTTCTCCGGACGGCCCATCCTAGCCCCTATTCTGGTTGGGACCGCATCTTCCCAACGATGTTTGGAGATTTCTTTAATGAGCCAAAGGGATTGTTCCACTTCATCGTCGTCAATCAGAATTTTCGAAGAAAGTAATTCATTCGGGTTTGGGGGACCGGGGTCTTCTATCTTAGCAGCGGCCTCATCTCCTATCTTCTCGGTTTCCTCCACGCCGAGGTTCTGCTGTCTGGCCTCCGTCTCAGCACTTATTCTACGCTCTGTCCTAACTATCTCTATCTGTTCAATTCGAGTCCTTTCGGCTTCGAGTACGTCTCTTGCATCTCTAACTTCCGAAAGCCGTTCATTTGCAATCTCTAACACTACGTTATGCCCATCTGTCTGATTGGCACCGGCAAGAACGTCCAATAGTGGTTCCCAGCCCGACTCTATGATGATGCTCTTTTCACTCGTTTTATGCTCTATCCCCAAGCTCATCAATGCAAATCTGATTGGTCCATATCGTTCAATTATCGATTTGTTTCGTTCATCGATTAATTTGGTTTCACGGATGTTAGAAAATGGGATTCTGAGTTTATCATTGTCCATTTCAGACTCGGATATCGCTTCAAGCAATATAGGTATCAAGGCTAGAGGTAGATCTGACCACCAGAGGTTCCAAGGAGGGGGTATGGCAGTCCCAAATTCTTCAGAAATCATGGTGGTTTGTTTCCAACTCAACTCAACGGATCTGAGGAGTCTGTCCCAATCCCTTCTCCGTCGACCACGCTCGTGAGAGGTTTCTCCTCCTCTTTTTATTGCCCCATTGAACGGGAGGCCGCCTGGTACCTCGCTATCTTCGAGGTTCAAAATCTCAACTAGCCGCTCAAGTTTATCGGGCATGTCTATTTTCATCGCGAGTTCGCTCGCCCACCAATCTCTGTTGTAGGCAGAAGGAACCAGTGGCTTGTTATTCTCAAGAAACTCTCCAAAGCCAATCAATATCTCTCCAGCGTCCCATATTAGTTCCACCTCGTCCTTGACTCGATGCCAGTCCTCTTCGCTCTGAATTCTCTTGAAATTTCCATCGCTCAAAATGACCATCGGACCTTCCACTGACGATGTAGGAGTTACTGCGCATGCTTTCCCGGGCCTTTCAATTTTCATCTGGGTGCCTACCGATAGAAAACCACCAAGAGCATGCATACTAACCGGGTTCAGACCCGCAGCAGCGAGGCCTGTTGTCCGGCTCCTTCCATATCTGAGACGGAAGCCTCCTGGCTCGCAAGGCTCTCCAAATACTGGTCTACCCGCGATTATGTCGTCCATGTATCTGGAGTTGGGTTTTATTGCCCTGTGCTTCATATTGGCGGCTTGATCTGTATCCTTCTTCCCCTTAGATGCTAATATGTCTATGAAATCCCATCCTTCTACGCCCAATCTGTCAGTGTGCTTCTTGATTTTAGGAGCCTTTAGACAGAGTCCTTCGGCGATGACCAGAAGAACACCTTGACGAATTCTGGATCCTTGTATATTCGGGACTTCTCTGTAACCAGCTACCTCAATCCTCTCAGTGCCCTCTCCGTTTACCATGACTGGACATGCTCTGACAATCATGTCCACTTCTTCTGGAGGAGGTTTGTACTGGAGGCCTCCACGGTAGAGGCCGAACTCTTCCTTGACTCGCTCTACTTCACCTTCACTTGGTCGATACCTATCGAGGCCCAGCTCTCTTCTTATCACGTCGCCAATGAGGACGCCCAATGCTTGGGCTGTCCCTCCTGCAGCTCTTATAGGGCCACAAAAATCGATTGATAGAAAGGAAGTCCCATCCTCGTGATTATTGAGGATCTTGACCTCTCCTATACCTTCCAAAGGAGCGACAAGTACGGCCTCTGTGAGGACTGCCAACCCAACTCTGAGGCCCGTATCAATTGACTTCTGAAGATCTCCGGTCAATTCATGCATCATTTTGGCGGACTCTCTGGCTATTGCAATGGAAGCAGACTCTCGATCCAGAGATTCCAATAAGTCTCTGAGTCTTTCTTCGATATCGAGAGGGGGTTTGTCTGTCTCTGGTCTCAGATAGGTATCCAGTAGTCTGACTGTACGACTAGCTAAATCTTTAGCCCGAGGTATCTCGACCTCTGTCTTGAAATCTATTCCTTTCAACCTCGCCTGAGATGCGAGCTCATAAATTGCATCCGTCTGTGCTTCGATCATATCGAGATAACCCTTGTATTCCGACTCCAAGTAGGTCGTATCCAAAGCTGTATGTGGTGGGTTATCCATGATAATCAACAGGCGAGTACAGCTTGGCCCGGGATGGAGCCACAAGAACATTGGCGACAATATGGGTTCTCCGCGGCTAAGGTTCATTGGTCGAGAGCGTCGGTTTCGAAAATATGGCGGGCAGCGCGGAGGGTGTCAAAGGCCGACTTACGGAGAAAGTCCGGGACCTTGCTTACCTTTACTCTCCTGACGCTCCTTTCACTTTGGCGAGTGGTCGTGTAAGTCCCCACTTCTTTGATATGAAGCCTGTTATGATGGATCCTGAATGCGCTCATTTGATTGGAATTCTGATCCACGAAATACTAGATGAAATAGGGAATGTAGACGCAATTGGAGGCCTTGAATTGGGTGCGGTTCCACTAACGGGAATCGTTATCGCAAAGTCATCGAGGGGAAGCGCGCTCAAGGGTTTCATTGTTCGTAAAGAAGCGAAAGGTCGAGGGGGCAGAAAGACTGGAAATCCGGCAGGGATTGAGGGATCTACAATAAGAGAGGGGGATCGTATTGTCATCCTTGAAGATGTGACAACCACTGGAGGATCGGCAATAAAATGCGGAGAGAGGCTTCGTGAGATTGGCTGTGATGTGGCTGCTTGCATTACAATCCTAGATCGGGAAGAAGGTGGGCAAGAGGCCTTCCAGTCTGCGGGGATTCGCCTGTATCCGCTTATTCTACGCTCCGATGTTGCGGGTGAGTGAATGTCTGAACATGTAATCGACTCTAGCGATCCATATCATCCAAAGAAGCTTGGAAAGAAGGATTATGTCGGCGCTGAGGCTTATTTCAATTTGGATTTGCGATCTGGAATAATTCTCGAAGTCGAGGAGTTTCCGCAGATGCGCAAACCATCCTACAAGATAGAAGTGGACTTTGGCCCTGTGATTGGCAAACTTTGGAGCTCGGCGCAGATAACGAATTATTCTCGTGAGGATTTGATTGGACGAATCGTAGTTGGGGCCTTAAATCTTGGAGAGAAGACGTTGCCGACGGGTTTTATCAGTCAATTTCTCGTCTTAGGGGCATTGGATCCGGATGGCACAGTCAGGCTGTTGGAACTTCCACGGGATGTAATGCTAGGCTCGATGATTGCATAACATCGTTAGACTATTGGACTGCTTTCTACTGGCACGGTCATGCCAACCATGGTTAGGATGACAACAAGCGCTGGAGATATCGATATTTCATTGTACACTGAGGATTGCCCGGAGACAACCGGCAACTTCCTGAAATTAGTTGATGATGAGTTCTACAACGGGCTGCATTTCCACCGTGTAATCAAGAATTTCATGATCCAAGGCGGGTGCCCAAGATCAAAGGATCCGTTTGATGGAAGAGCAGGCACGGGAGGGCCTGGATGGAAAATTCCTTGCGAGAAATCCGCCCTTAGGAAAAAACACGACAGGCCTGGACTATTCTCTATGGCAAACGCAGGCCCCAACACAGGTGGCTCGCAATTCTTTCTCACCACCGTTCCAACTCCATGGCTAGATGGCAATCATGCGATTTTTGGGGAGGTTGTTTCCGGTATGGAGATTGTGTACAACATTGAGAACTGCGATACTAATCCCGGGGACAGGCCACGTGATCCTCAGAAAATCATCTCTGTGCATCGATTAGATGAATAATTTTTGATTTGGGAGGCAGTGATTAGTTTTATTAACAATTAATTAATAAAAAATATCATGGCAAAACATAGGGCAGGAAACCGTCGGATAGTTAGCATTAGCATACCAGAAGAACTCGCGGTCAAACTTGATCGTAGAGTGGGTAAGGGGCGTTCTAAAGGTCGGTCTGCGACTATATCTCGGTTGATAGAACAGAGTTTGGAAAGTCATGGGTCTCCTCCAGTCTCAGTTCCTGCTGTTCCCATGAATAGTGAGATGGTGGGGGATATTCGAAAAGAAATTGATTCTCTTGGTGAAGTTGACGTTCCCAAAAGTGCCTATTATGGAGCTCAAACGGCTAGATCACTTGTCAACTTCGATATTGGATTAGACATTATGCCGCGCTCTATGATACGAGCTTTTGGTCTTCTAAAACAGGCTGCTGCAAAGGCTAATGTTGATCTGGGAGATTTGGATGAAGAAATTGGAAATCTGATTTCTAGAAGCTGTGAGGAAGTTATTTCGGGCTCGTTAGACGCCCATTTTCCACTCCGTATATGGCAAACAGGGTCGGGTACTCAGACAAATATGAATGCTAACGAAGTTATCTCTAACCGGTCAATTGAGTTGTCGGGGGGCATCATTGGCTCGAAGGCTCCGGTTCATCCCAATGATCATGTTAATCGCGCACAATCGAGTAATGATACGTTTCCAACTGCGATGCACATTGCAGCAGCGGAGGAGATCCATCATAGATTGGTACCAGCGATAAAACATCTCCTTGAACAATTAGATAACCGCAGAAAAGCGTTCGATCACATTGTTAAGATCGGCAGGACCCATCTCATGGACGCTGTTCCACTTACTCTTGGTCAGGAATTCTCAGGTTATATCTCAATGCTGAGAGCAGATCTTGGTCGGATAATCCGGGCAGAGGATTCACTTCTTGCTTTGGCGATTGGAGGAACTGCTGTTGGGACGGGGCTGAATACAAGAAGAGAGTTTCCGGGGTTGGTATGTGACCAGATTTCTGAAAGGACGGGATTACCATTCTATCCTGCTGAAAATAAGTTTGCAGCGCTGGCAGGACATGATGCACTTCTGGAAGCTTCAGGGGCGATGGTAGGACTTGCTACCACAGTCATGAAAGTCGGGAATGATATTCGTTGGATGGGGTCTGGACCAAGATCCGGATTCGGTGAATTGACATTGCCTGAGAATGAGCCCGGCTCCAGCATTATGCCTGGGAAGGTGAACCCTACCCAAGCAGAGGCCATTACGATGGTTGCGTGCCAAGTAATTGGAAATCACACGGCGGTAACTATGGGCGCGAGTCAGGGTAATTTTGAGTTGAATGTATACAAACCGATGATAATTCACAATGTGTTGCACTCATGCAGGCTTCTGACAGACTCGTGCATCTCCTTTGCTGATAAGTGCGTAATTGGACTAGAGGCCAATGAGGAGAGGATCGGTGACTTGGTTGAAAGGTCCCTAATGCTCGTAACAGCGTTGAATCCTCACATCGGATACGATAATGCAGCAAAGATTGCAAAATACGCCCACCAAAAGGGAATTACCCTGAAGGAATCAGCGATAAAGTTGGAGATGCTCACTGCAGATGAGTTCGATGAGTGGGTCAAACCTGAAGATATGATTGGACCTAAGTGACGACATCGGGGTTATTGCTCGAAAAACGGTTCTATGGTTCCCTGTCATACGAAATGATTGATAGTCTGTTTGAGGGGACCACGGATTGTCCGAATGGACAAGGTGGGAGCAACAGGGGGCTTGCCTATGGGGGAGCGAACCCCCTGCTGACTCCGCGGTTGGGGTTCACC
>MDTG01302786.1_pt1 | contig 17640 bp, 16 predicted proteins | sample 811421 | NCBI WGS metagenome assembly MDTG01 (sample SAMN05326645, study PRJNA326480) | marine metagenome | isolation source: seawater | place: Pacific Ocean: South East | collected 2011
AAAGTGCCACAGAGAACAGACCGCCTACCCCGTTTCGACGGGCGGCAAGGGTGAAAAGGTGCGGTAAGAGCGCACCGCCCGTACGGTGACGTGCGGGGCACGGCAAACCCCACCGCGTGCAAGCGCAAGCAGCTCCTTTTCGGCAATGCCGGATACCCGTAGTCCGCGGGATGGAGCGGGTCGCGTGCTCGACGTGTCTTCGACACGTCGGAGGTCGTCGGTGACGGCGGCTCTAGAGAAATGATTGCCACGGCGTTCGCGCCGGACAGAACTCGGCTTACATCCAACGCAACCACTTCATGGCGGCCTCTCAAAGGGGGCCGTCATGTCATTTCACTCGACGCCCCGTGGTGGATGCTCGCTCAGAGGCGGTCGGCTTTCAGTGATTCGAGTCGTGAGGGGCCACCCAGCACCTGGTTTCGAAGCGCTTCAATCTCAAGCAGCTCGTCGACATCCGGGTCCAGGCGATCAACGGCCTTGTCAAACAGGCTGGGGACCATGAGGAGGGGCGCGACATCTGGAAGTTCCGCTGCGAGAGCGAGCTTTCTCAAGAGGGACCGCTGTTTCATTTTCAAACCGAAACCGGATTCGAGTGAGCGCAGGTACCGACTCTGTGAAGTGTTGTGCGACCGAAACGAGATGAAGAGTATCGAGGCGAGCACAGCGACGCATGCCAGAGAAAGCCCGATGGCCGGCGCCAGATTCATGGCATTCATACTGCCACCTGCTCGAATGGGCGTTCGACCCAGGGGCCTCTTTGTGCTTGAAGGGTGCGGAGGACGACTGCGCCGGAAGTGGAACATGATTCGTCTTCGGTCTGTTCGAGCAGTCGCAGCACACTCGAAACGATGGGGCGCTCGCAGTACAGCGCCGCATCCAGCAGAAGGTGGGGAGAGGCCTTCCATTCACCTTCAAACAGGGTGTCCATCAGTTCCTCGAAGGCCGAACGTGAACGGGCACGAAGCGCCTTGAGAGCGGCCTTTCTCACTGCGGTCTCAGCGGTGCAGGCGATTCGCTTGAGTAGGTCGGGGACCATGATCTTCGCTCCAAGACATTCCCCATCCGGACCGGCAAGAACTGAAAATACGGCTTCTTGAACGCGAACGTCCGCATCGACCGTGCATCGAAGAATGTAGGCGGCGCCTCGACTTGACCGTGTCGACGCAAGAAGGTGCACCAGTTCTTTGCGATGACTTCCAGTGAGAACGGGATTCCCTGATTCGGCCAGTTCAAGAAGCTCAGGCTCGAGTTCGGCACTGAGACGAAGACGTCGGATCAACTGCAGGAGAGGGAGAAGGGCCGGGCCCGTCCGATCGATCAGGTAACGACGCAACAAGGCATGAAAAGCATCGGGGTGTCGATCGAGAAGAAGTCGGGCCCGTGCGCCCAGCCACCAGATCGGGCGCTCCGTGAGTTCGGTTCCAAAGCGCTCAAGGGCCTGGGCGGCAGTCGAACGAGGTGCGGTGGTTTCAGTTCGGCATGAATCAGTCAGAGGAAGAGCCGCCAGTGCCTGGTCACGCTCGGCCGATGGGGCGCATCTCAGCAAGGCCAACTCGCTTTTCCATCTGAGCATGGCTGAGTCGGATCTCGCCGCCACCGCCAAGGCTGCGACGAGTTCCGGTTCGTCGAGCGTGCTGTTCACCAGGCAGGTGGACAGTACCGAATAGGCTTTTTCGCTGTAATGAACGAGTGTCCGAAGTGCTGTGGTGAACTGCAACGCAATGGCCGATGTTTCGAGCAACGACATTCTGTCATCCACCCAAAGGCGGTGCGCGGCATGGCCGCAGGCGGATTCCAAGACGTTGGGTGCGCAGGATTCAAGGCATGCTCTGGCAGGCCTTCTGAATGCGGCAGTGGAAAGCATGGGGATGAGTCGCTCGCGAACCCTGCGATCCGCGGAAGACATGATGAGTCGATCAAATTCTCGTCTCACAGACGAACAGGCGCCTTCCACTGCCCGCAGAAGGGTCTGCTGTGACGCCTCATCACTCAAGGGAGCGCAGAGCTGAACGATGGTCGCAACCAGCAACTCGCGATGTCGCCCGCAAGTGGGAGAGGCCAGCGCCGCAGCGAGAACCAAGGCGTTGAAGGACCTTCGGGGACCGATTGTGGTCTCTGTCTCGAGTGCTTCAGAAAGCAGGGTCCGGGCGCAGAGGTCAGCATGAAGGCCGTTCACCCCGAGTTCCTCAAGGACGAGTTCTGCTGCCTGAGAATCGCAACCGGCCGAAGCCAGGCAATAGAGATCGCCCTTGAAATGAGAGGGCGTGGACTCGAAAAGCCCTTTGATCAGCGGGCCAGATCTAAATTCAATGGAAAACTGAGCCACTCTGGTGCTGATTTCAGCGATCGAGGCCGAGGCTCGAAGCGGCTGACTTCCAAGCGTTTCATGGTGAAGAATAAAAGCCAGGCCCCGGACGTGGGGTTCATCCCTCTTGAGCATTGCAGTGACGAAATGGCGCTGTTCCGGGGGTGAAGCCAGGCGATGACACCTCCTCAAGCAGGGGCCGAGGTGAGAAGCGTCACGCGCTTTGGAGGAACTGATGAAGACTTCCAAGCGATTCTGCCATTCCAGCATCTCGCTCTCAGGAAATGACAGGCCCGCGGCGGGCCGAAAGTCAGAGGATGCTGCTGAAGTGTGCATGCCTGTCGAGTGCAACCTGTGTCCTTCAAACGAGTTTCAGGAGGAATCTCTGGTATCGACCCCATTCGATGAATGACGCCAGAAAACAGGCTTCGACGGAAAGATCTAAAAGTCGCTGAGATTTACGCTTTTACACTTGTTTCGCTTCTAAATATCGCGATGATGATTCGATCAACAGAGCTTTTCTTGTCGATAAAAAGCCCTCCAGGAGGCCGTATGAGGCGGTCCGCCTGCAGGGTGCCATCAAGTATTTGGCTCTTCATGTTCATTTTTTCATTCGAAAGAAAATACGAACTTGAGGAAATCCAAATACCAACAAGGTGCGAATCATTGCTGAGATAAGGACAGCACTGCATTCGTCGAAGATTTAGTAGTGAGGACGCTGAGCTTTTTGTGCAGCGTCATTGGCATTTGGTCCGTTAGACAAGTGTCGAGTCGCTGAGTTCCCGCGCCGGGTGGGGACCAGCAAACCCGACAAACGCGGATGCGTGCGAATCACACGCTCTTCGTCGGGCTCATACTTCATCACCGTCAAGAGACGGACGTCAGGATTTTTTGCCCCCTGACGGCAAAGGGCCACGGAAGTACGGCCAAGGAATCATCATGACAGTCCCATCAAGAAGCACATCTCTCCAGTCATATTCAATGCTGGTCTATCGCAAGGCTCTTCATCCGGAATTCTTCGGAATTGAAGGTCGCTGCCAGCTCTCTCACGACAACATGGACTTCGAAGGCTGGATCTTTCGAGGGGGCCACGTCGCACGTTTCCAGATCGATGGACAGTGCGTCTGCGAGGTACTCATCGAGAACACCGAGCCACTGCCCGAACGTGGGCTTGTGACGACTCTCCCCTGCGCAGGTGAAAAGGACTTCGAAGAACAATTCTCGAAGCGCCTGGTCTACATGACCAGCATGCAGACGGAAACTCTTTCAGAGCATCTTTTCCTCAGCACCTACAAGGAAATGATCGAGCATGCTCGTGAGTCCGATGCCATCATGTCCGCCTGGACCGACGAACTCGGCCGTCCGAACCTGTCCCTCATGGACATGCAGCGCTACCGGAATGAAGTCCATCTTCAGGGCTATCACCTTCGCTCCGATTGTGGCCTGGTGCTGAGAACCCAGACACTCTTTCAGGTCGATCCGAAACCGACCGAAGAAGACACCAGCGACGACTGATCCACGGAGGGCCCGTCAGGGCCTACACTCGTCAAACTCGTTTGAACCCTGCAGGCGACTCTGTCGCCTGCTTTTTTTATTGATCGGCCCTCCGTGCTTCTGCTTGCCAGCGCCAACGAATTGATCCCACTGCCGGTGGACCCATCCACTCGCTTGCTCGTCGGCATTCTGACCGCACTGGGCTCGATGGCCTGTTGGGTGATCACCTCGCTTTCATTCACCACTGCGGGCAAGCGCTTCGGCTCGACGTCCGTCAACGTCGTTCGAAGCGTTCTTGCGGCGATCTTCCTGTTCTTCATCGTGAAGCAGCTTTCAGGCTCGTTCTTCCCATTCGACCTCAGTCTTGAAATACTTCTCCTCGCCCTCTCCGGAGTCCTTGGGCTGGCGGTGGGAGATCAGCTGATCTTCGCCGCGTTCAACAGGGCAGGTCCCAGATTGACCCTGCTTGTGCTCAATCTGGTACCCGTCGCCACGGCTTTCCTCGCCTGGCCGACACTCGGTGAGCCGCTCAACCCCTTTGGCTGGCTCGGTATTCTGCTGACCATCGTCGGCGTGGCGTGGGTCGTTTCAGATCAACCGAAGGACGTTCAGAAAATCCTGAAGGTCGATGCCAACTACAGCCCCCGTCTTGGAATCACCCTGGCACTCATGGGGGTGGTTTCCGTTTCGATCGGAAACGTACTGGCAAAGCAAGGCATGACTCCTTCCGACGGCGGCGATCGCATCGGTGCCCTGGTTGCACAAGATGTCAGGATGCTGGCCGGGGCTGCCGCAATCGTCTTCATGGCAGCCATCGCTGGAGCGTGTGCAAGATCGATTGGCACACCACCTCTCCCAGACCCCTCCAGGCGACCGAGACGATCTCTCGCGATCGCGACACTTCTGCTGGGCACCGCTCTGGGCCCCATTCTTGGAATCATCCTTTTTCTCTATTCTGCAGCGCTGATCAAATTGGCTGTGACGACGACGATCGTGGCACTGACTCCAATCGCCATTCTGCCCTTCAGCCACCTTGTCGAGCACTCTCCGGTGACTCGCAGGGCCGTCTTCGGGGCACTTCTTGGCGTGGTCGGAGTGATCTTGCTGACTTTTTCCGAACCAGTCTCCTCCTTGGGAGTCGCTGCCGCGGACTCCCCTCCGGAGGGTGATTCGATCAAGAAGCTACACTCGGTCCCCAATGACTGATGCTCCTCGGCATAATCTCGACCATGCTGCACGCCTTGCCATTCGTACCGACGCTTTGCTGGGAATCGACCTCGTGCTCGTGGGCTCACCGCCCGCCTTCGATGTGCCAGACGAGACCATTACGCCAACAATCCCAGTTGCCACGGCCCGGATGTCAACGGAGCCACCTCAGACTGAAAAGTCAGGTCTGCGCTCGGCCGGCACTACATCTGTTCCAGTCTCCATCGATGACTCCTTTTTCGATGCCGAGCGCCCACAGGCGGAGCGGCTGGAGCGACTGAAGGAGCACCATGCCGAGGCATGCCCATACTGTGCTGGACAGGAGTCCGATCGGGTCACTGTCTTTGGAGAGGGCGCCGCTGATGCCTCTCTCATGTTCGTCGGCGAAGCGCCAGGCACCGAGGAAGAACGACTCGAGCGCCCCTTCGTCGAAAGAGCCGGGGCGAAACTGGATGAGATGATCAAAGCGATGGGTCTGGGGCGCGATGATGTGTTCATCACCCACGCCTTGAAATCCCGACCGCCGGGGACAAGAAGCTCTGAACTCTCCGATTTCGAGCAGTGCGGCGTGTTCTTCGCTGCTCAAGTCAGAATCATCAGGCCGGACGTCATCGTGGCACTCGGTGGACCTGCTGCGAAGCTGCTGCTCGGATCGAATCTTGGTATCACCAGCCTTCGCGGTCAGTGGCACCACTACCACGACGGTGAAAAGGACGTCGCCCTCATGCCGACGTTCCATCCTGCCTATCTCCTGAGGAATCCGACGCTCGAGGTTCGTGGGCAGGTGTGGCAGGATCTGCAACAAGTCATGAAGCGACTCGGACTGCCATTGCCTTCCTGAGCCCTGGATCAGCGCGAATCAGTATCCACTTGCAGCGTCACCGGGCCGTCATTCACGATGTTGACGGTCATCGACGTTCCGAACCGACCTTCTTCAACCCTGATGCCGTGCGACTCACGTACTCTGGAGGTGAATCGTTCCAGAAGTGGAACGGCCTCATTCGGGCGGGCAGCTCGTATGAAACTCGGCCTGTTCCCTTTGCGTGCATCTCCCACCAGTGTGAACTGGCTGACCAGCAACATCGAACCACCACTCTCCTTGAGTGTGATGTCGAAACGGTCTTCAGTGTCTGCAAACAGACGCATCTTCGAGACCTTGTCCGCAAGCCAGTCCGCTTCCGACTCGGTGTCTCCTGCGACCACGCAGAGAAAAACACAAAGTCCGGGACCTATCTCTCCCGTGACACCGATGCCGGCGACTTCGACGTGTGCTCGAGAGACTCTCTGTATCAAAGCGATCATGCGCCGGGTTCACTCGACAGCGAAGGCGGCGGCAGTGACCATCCACTGCTCCGATTCATCGAAGGCCTGACGATAATCAAGCAGTTCGACGGTCGAATCGACGCCCATCAAGGACAGAAAGACCGACATGTTTCCAATCGAGCACCAACGGGTCGGATTTTTGGACCAGTTCATGGCCTCGATGAACCCCGCGGCATCACCTTGGACGTATTTCGAGATCATGTCCCGGTCATGTTGTTCGACTTCTTCGCGTCTTGCTTCGTCCACGGGAGACGGCTCTCCGAATTGTGGACCCACATGGCTCAGGTCGCTGGAGGCGATCACCAGCGTTTTTCCACCGAGTTCCTGAAGGTGGTCGAGCAAGGCGCGGGCGAAATCGTCCGAGCTGACCCTCTTGCCGTCATCGGAGACCATTGGAACCAGCGGGTCCGGAATCAAGAACCCACTGATTGGAACATCACCGAATAGGTGTTGGATCCATGGGAGATGCAGTTGGATTGAATGCTCGGCAACATGATCCAACTGATCGATGCAGAGGGCATCACCGAAGGTTTCTTCGAGCTTGCCCATCAACGCTTCATCCCGAATGGTCTGCCCAAATGGTGAGTTCCATGCCCAGTTCGTGCCGGTCACTCCATCACCGATGCCATGGTGATTCGTCCCAAGCACGATGACCCGGTCCGGTGCTTCCGTGCCGACCAGGGTGCGATAGCCTCCTGCGAAAAGCGGCCAGCCTCGGTTGTAATCAAGATGAGGCAGAATCAGCCCCTTGGGGGGGTGATCCAGCTCCGGATCTTCCGCATCTTGAAGCCACTGCTCGAATTGAATTTTGAGCTGACTCCCTTCGAGATTCATCATGAATGCCGCCCCCTTGGGCATCACACCAAGTTCATTCAATTCAGCTTTTCTTTCGGACTCACGCGCCGTAAATCTCGGCCCCCAGAGGAGGTAATGCTCCTCGAGCACTTGCGCGAGATGGATCAATGCTTCCGGCGGGGCCTTGAACTGCTCCGCAAGCTCTTCAATCGTCTTCTGGCCTTGAAATTGGCTGATGATCTGAACAGCAGGGCCTGGGAGTGCGATCTGCTTGGCATGAAGACGCTGTGGATCAACCAGAACCGCGATTGGATTGCCATTGTCAGGATTCTTCGCCATCTGGGGGATGAATGCTCGCACATGTGGGGTCTGTATGTGCGCCTGGGTTGGATCGTGGGGGGGGAGTGGATTGGTTTGATTCTTTGGATCTGTCATCCCTGAATCATACCGGGGCAGGATGGGCGAAATTATCCCCAGAAGGTTCGAAATCTAGCAATCCCTTTGAAGTTTTACACGTAACAACCCGATGCGAAATGCGACGACACGCCACTTGGGGCGTATATGATGACGTTCGGGGTCTGTTTGATCCGTGTATCCTTGTACAAACCCTTATGTCCAAATGTGACCGACTCAACCCCAATTCATTGAGATGATCTTCGGAGCCTTCAAACATGACTGCGATTCCCTCGAACACGAAACACACCCACTTCAGAATCCTTGGAAGCTGCTTGCTGGCGATTCCACTCTGCTTCATCGGTTGCGGTGACTCAAGTTCGTCCAAGACCGCAGCGTCAAGTGACTCCAGTTCGGCTGACACGTCGAGCGCTTCGGGCAACAAGCCCTCAGCTGGCCCCAACGTATCGGTGGCGGAAAATCAAAAGCTCGATGTCTCCAAGGGTGCCCCCAAGAACAGTCTCGACGTCATGCCCAAAAGCAATGACAAAGCAGCCTCGAAGCCATCGCCCGCAGGGTTGACCGGCGGCCCCATCCGGTTCGAACCGGACCCATTGGATCTGGGAGAGATGACCGCTGACATCGCCAAGACCGGCAAGGTCACCTTGGTCAACACCTCAGATCAGCCAGTCACCATCACCAAGGCGATCCCAGGATGTGGTTGCACCACCCTCGGTTGGCCGAAGGATCCGATTCCTCCCGGCGGAAGTGCCGACATCGACGTCACCCTCAAGCCGGGTGCAAAGCAGGGCGTCAAGCTGAGAAAGCGAGTGACTTTTCAGATCGAAGGACACCAATCCCAGATTCTTCAGGTCGTTGGTGACGTTGCAGAATATGTCTCGATCGAACCCGCGATCGTTCCCGCCCGAGTCGAGGAAGCCGCGATGAGCGATTCGATCGTGCTCACTTCCGTCGATGGGGAACCCTTCTCCATCACGGGTGTCAGGCCTGACGTGGTCGGTGAATATTCATCCGAACCCGCGAAGCAGCACACGCTTCAGATCGACTGGAACGCATGGGAGGCTGAAGGTCGTCCAGTGAAGGTCAGCTTCCTTCTCGATCACCCCAAGTCATCACAGGTCTCGACCCTGGTCAAGCGACGTGCTTCAAAGCGGGCTCCAATCGCTCCCGGCCTCGCCAACGCCAACGGAGCCAATGGAATCAATGATCTCAGTGGAGCAGCTCGCTCGGGAGATGCCGCACGAGTCAAGCTGCTGTTGGCCGAAGGGAAGGACCCAAACCAACCTGATTCGAACGGCCGCCGCACACCACTTCACTGGGCGGTTCGCGGGAACCATCCCGAAGTCGTTCAGGTACTCATGGAGGGTGGCGCAAACCCGGACATCGGAGATCAGGCTGGCAAGACACCACTTGAGCATGCCGCTGAAAACAGCATGGTTGAGATGACCAAGATGCTCATCGTGGCTGGTGCGGATGTCAACAAGCGTGACCTTGTCGGTGGCAATGCAGTGCTTTGGGCTGCAGGGCTCGGGTCTCCTGAAACACTGAAACTGGTGGTCGATGCCGGCGGAGAAATCGAAGTCAAGGACATCAACGGACTGACCCCGCTCACATGGGCGGCCCAGACAGGAAAGTCCGCATCCATGAAGATCCTCATCGAAGCCGGTGCGGATGTGAACTCGGTCGACGCACTCAATGGTGAATCCGTCCTGATGCGTGCAGCTCGCAGTGGAAAGATCGAATCCGTCGAGATGCTCTTCGCGTCAAACGTGGACACCACGACGAAGACGAGGAGTGATGCCAATGCTCTCCACATTGCGGCGGAATTCAGCAACGCTGAAATCGTCCAACGTCTGATGGACAGCGGCATGGATCCCAATGTCACCGACGTTCGCGGCAGGAATGCTCTGGATTACGCCAAGAACAGAGTCGATGACTCGCGATTCGCCGTCATCGAGCTTCTCGAGACAAAGGTCACGAAGCCCGCGGCAGGGGAGTGACCCTTCCTTTCCGACCTGCGGCATTCCCACAGATCAACAAGGCCCTCCTCGTCACTTCGAGGAGGGCCTTTTTCATGCATCCAAACCACTGGTGCGCGCTGCTATCATGATGACTCGCACATCACTCACGGAGAATCAGGTCATGTCCAACGCAGTCACCACGAGCCCCTACCAGCGCCTCACCGAAATGGTCCAGGAAGGCTCGCTCCTCGGGGCGACCGGATCGATCCTCGGATGGGATCACGAAACGATGATGCCGGAAGGGGGGCTGGAGTACAGAAGTCGACAGATGGCTCAACTCGCCCGTCTTGGTCATCAGATGCGAACGACCTCTGAAATCGCCGACCTGCTTGATGCCGCCTCCGAGGAATGTGATCCCGATTCGATCGAATCGGCAAACATCCGTGAGATTCGCCGGGACTTCGAGCAAGCTACCCGGCTTCCCTCTCAGCTCGTCGAGGACATCGCTCGTGCGTCCTCGATCGGTCAACATGAGTGGGCCATCGCTCGCAAGGCCGATGACTTCGATCATTTCCTTCCACATCTGGAGAAACTGATCGAACTCAACCGTCAGAAAGCCGATTGCCTCGGAGTCCCCGAGGGCGGAGAGCGCTGGGATGCTCTGGCAGATACCTATGAACCGGGCATGCGAGCAGCCGACATCGCCGAGGTCTTCACGCCACTGCGAGATTCTCTGGCTTCTCTCATGGCCGAACTCAAGCAGGGACCCACCAAGCCCAGCAATCTCTTCAACGAAGCCGTGGTACCCATCGAATCCCAGGAACGCTTCGTACGTGAAGTCGCCGAACGGCTTGGATTTGATTTCAATCGCGGGCGACTGGATCGATCCGTTCATCCTTTCTGCGGTGGCAGTCATTGCAATGACGTGCGCATGACGACGCGTTTTCAGGACACGGAAGTCAATGATGCGCTTGGTTCGACGATGCATGAAAGCGGGCATGGGCTCTACGAGCAGGGGCTTCCATTCGAACATGTCGGAACCCCGCTGGGAGAAGCCATTTCACTGGGCATTCATGAGAGCCAGAGCCGGATGTGGGAGAACCAGGTCGGTCGCAGCAGAGAGTTCTGGGCCTGGTGCGGACCATTGGCGCGCAAGATGCTGGGCAAGGATGTCGCAAAGCTTTCCGACGACGAGCTCTACCAGGGAGCGAACATCGTGCGGCCGGGCTTCATTCGAGTCGAGGCCGACGAAGCCAGTTACAACCTTCACATCATGATCCGATTCGAGCTCGAACGTGGGATGATGTCCGGAGCTCTCGAAGCCAAGGATGTACCTGCCGAATGGAATCGGATGTACAAGTCATATCTCGATCTGGATGTCCCGGATCATTCACATGGCTGCCTTCAGGATGTGCATTGGTCAATGGGGGCCATCGGTTACTTTCCGACGTACACGCTGGGCAATCTGTACTGCGCTCAGTTCTTCGAAACCGCCTGCGAGCAGGTGCCCGGGATGATCGCGGGATTCGAGAAGGGTGAATTCGCTCCATTGCTCGACTGGTTGAGAACAAACATCCATCGTCATGGGCGTCGTTACGGCGCAGCGGAACTCTGCGAGAAGATCACCGGTGCGCCACTCAGTGCGAAGCCTCTTCTGAGCTATCTCGAGGGCAAGCTGAGGCCGCTGCATGGTGTCTGAGTCAGCTGGCCCCGCGGTGGCTCCAGCCTCGTCGGCTGCTCTGCGATGCACGATTCTCGCCATCCTGCTTCCGGTCGTCCTGGCTCCAACGATCGGTACGTTGAGTGCCCTGTGGTTCTGGCCCGGGGCATTTGGCAGCACGATATACGCCGGATGCAAGGCCGTCCTGTACGGTCTTCCTTTGATCATCTGGATCAAGAGCCGGAAAGAACAACGTCCATCGTTTCACATCGATGCGAAGTGGATGCTTGCTGGAGCCGGAAGCGGGGGTTTGATCGCTGCAGTCATCCTCGCACTGTGGTTTCTGATCCTGATGGCTTCGACCGATACCAGTGCGTTGATCGAGGTCATCCATGAAAACGGACTTGACGAGCCCTTGAGATTCTGGACGTTCGCGGTCTGGCTGTGCCTTGCGAACAGTCTTCTCGAGGAGATCGTCTTTCGATGGTTCGTGGACACTCGGCTTCGAGCTCTGGGTATGCGATGGGCTGTGATTCTTCCGATCTCGGCCGCCATCTTCACCCTCCATCACATCTTCGTGCTTGGTGCGTATTTCGACGTGACGTTGACGGTGCTCGGAGCTTCTGGTGTCTTCATCGGTGGGATCCTCTGGTCGATCCTCAGGTTGAAGTCCGGAAGCCTGGTACCCGGGTGGATCAGTCATGCACTCGTCGACCTGGCCATCATTCTGGTCGGCGCTTCGATCCTGGCGCACTGATGCGAGATGCCATGAAGGGACGTGGCCCGGAAGAGGGGTCTCAGTCCCGTGAACCCCGGTTCGCCCCAGGGTTCGATTTAACGTAACACCCATTATGGGACTCAGGGTTTCTCTTCAGAGGGGGGCTCAAGAAGCTGGTCAAGTCGGGAAACCGAATTCTGGGCCAGCGCGGGCTCGAGGTGGCGAAGGATCTCGTCTCTCAGTGTCCTTGAGTCTTCGGGTGGATCGAGCGGACTCAATCCCTGCGCGCTCAGTGGCAGAAGTTCCGGGTAGCTCAATCGGTCAGGAAGCCAGGGAAGACAACCGCAGAGCATGGCCTCCACCACGGCGATGCCGAAGAATTCATGACGTGCCGTCGAAAGCACCCACCCACAGCGAGCCAGTTCCTGAAGATACTCTGCTCGATTTCCGAACCATTGGTCACACGCGATCTTGCCGGCATGTCGAGATCTGATCGCTTGAAGCTCGACTGGAATCTCCTTGTATCGTTGACCGAACAGGCTGAATCGCATGGGGTCGGCCAGCGGCCTGCTTTCGATCAATTCAAGCAGCTCTTCAGGCCCTTTGTCATGCTCGAAACGATGCGGCCACCCGACAAGGTTCATGTCCTGATAATCAGCGGGGGCCGTATTACGTAAAACCGTGTCGGGCACAGGTTCGACCGGTGGCCAGCAGATGAATGAATTCGATGTGATTCGCTCCTGCCATTCCGTGACAGGATAGGACGTTCTGGAAAGACTGAGAAACTCAGGCATCGAGTCCAGGCATGACCTCCTGTTGAATTCGCTGTTGAATATCACTCGGTCTGCTGCAAGCAGACTGGAGATGTTGGTTGCTGCGAGATGGCCATCTCTCTCGACATCCGCTTGCTTCATTCGAGGCCCGCTTGGATAGACCAGCTGGTTCTCATGCATGTAGAGGATGATGGGTATCGATCTGAACCTCGATGGGAGCAGAGCCCGCAGCTGGGCGACGTCGAGCAATCCCGTACAGAAAATCCCATCGCACCCCTTCTCAAGAACATCCGATTTGATCACATCATGAATCAGCCGAGCCGCTCCAAGCCTCATCCGCCATCTGAGTTCTCTGCCGGGCAGACAGAACCATCGCCAGTCATGCCTCGAATGTCGTTCGATGGATTCACGTACGGCCTTGTGAGAGCCGTCATTCCACGGTTGGAGGGCAACTATTCTCACGCAACCATCCCTCGTCGTTTCAGGCCGGTTTCTTGAAGCGACTGCAAAAGCAACGCCAAAGGAACAGTGGATTTCCCAGAACATATCTTCGCCAGACCAATCGGCGCTGTACGGCCAGACGGAACACCCATTCCATGCCGTTGTCTGTCATCCACTTGGGCCCACGGGCAGTGGCTCCCGTGTAGATCCTCATTAATCCGCCCACCGACAACACAGCCGGAACCCTCAGTCTTTCACGATTGCGCCACGCCCATTTTTCCTGAACGGGCATGCTCATGCCCAGCAACAACAATTTCGCACCACTGTTGTTTATCAATTCGATGAGTCTGTCATTCTCCGGACCATGTTGATCGAAGAACCCGTGATGACAACCTGCCACTGGGCAGTCCGGATGTTCCTTGGAAAGCTTCTCAGTGAAATCGGCATTGATTTCGTCGGTGTCTCCAAGGTGATAAACCGGCAGCTGGCGTTCACCGCATATTTCAAAAAGGTCATCTATGAAGTCTCGCGACGTAGATCGCTCGCCGACCTGGCCGCCTAAGCCCGCACAAATTGAACCCCAGCGAATTCCAACACCATCCACGAACACGAAATCGCTGTGGTTGAGAATCGACGCCAATTCCGGATCACCCCATGCCAGATTCATGGCATGGATGTTGACATGATTGAGTACGGAAACTTGCTCACCAAGCATTGCCGTGGTCACACGCTCTAGAATCTGAGCTCTGGTCACCACGTCGTAGTTAATGCCAAGCAACTCAGACCTACGATTCACCGCCATCTGTCTCCTCTCATGCCCGGCAATGTCTCAAGCGCCATCATCGGCATGAAATGCCAAAAGTGCCGAATCACACGCCCCAGCAACTCATGGGACTTGATGTTTTCATTCTAGTGAATGCCCCGAAAGATTCGCTGTTTCAGCATGGGGCAGGCCATTGTTTCGCAACCTCGACGCGGTTTTCAAGACCAAATGAAAGATCGCATCGATTCCCATCCCAGGAACCGATGCTCGATGTTGATCCACACCAGACGGCCGCAGCGCCCACAGTTCTGGCTGGTCGAGCATTCCCGTGCAGAAAGTCACCTCAGCCCCCCCACTGAAGATGAGATTCGATCACATCATGAATCCAGCGAGCTCTTCACATCTTCGCATTCGACACCCGGGGCCTGCTCCCGAGCGGCCGAAACATCGCCATTCAGGGCTTCAAAGTCATGGGATCGAGTCCCATTCGGCATTGCTCGAGGCATCATTCCTGATTCGGAGTCAACTATTCCCATGCGACCATTCTCCGTGGATCTCCGAGGAAGTACACTCTCCTCATGTCAGACACACATGAAACGCTTCGTCAGGACCTTCCCCAGCTGATGGCACCGATCTGTTCGGTCTTTCGTCGCTATCTCAAGTCGAAGGGCCTGAAATACACTCCAGAACGAGCTCAGATCCTCGATGCGATCATCGATCGAGACAACGTGTTCGAGGTTGAAGAGTTGCTGCTCGACATGCGGGGGTCCAACCACAGGGTCTCCAAGGCGACGATCTACCGCACGATCAGCCTGCTCGTCGAAGCAGGAATCATCACTCAGGCACTCTTCGACTCGAAGCAGGCTCACTATCGCCTGATCTACGGACTTGAGCCTCGAGACCACATGGTCTGCATGCGAACGGGTCGGTTGGTCGAGTTCTCGAACAAGGAGATCACCGAACTCCGAGACAAGATCTGTCGCGAACTCGGCTGGGAACCGACCGGGCATCGTTTTCAGATCTACGCACTCAGTCCCGTTGAAGAGCACGAGGAAGCATCCACCAAGACGGATGACAACTAGCTGAGATCCGAGTCGAAGAGATCATCTTCTTCGATCTCTCGTGACACCGAATAATTACCGTCGAACCAGTTGCCGAGATCCGCCATTCTGCACCTGTTCCCACAGAACGGAAATGAACTGACACCGGCATGCACTTGCCGCTGACATGTTCTGCAGGACGTGAACAACTGCCGGGCGAGTTCTTTCGGCAAAGGGGAATTGAAGACGATTTCACGACCTGCCTGCCCGTCGGATTCCGACACCGTGTGGAACAGTTCCAGTTCGAACACGGAATCTCCGAGGGAGCCGGCGATCTTCTGGGGCCATTCGACCACCACCACGTTTCGCTTCTCCTGAAGGATGTCGGACCATCCCAGATCCTCGAGTTCCGATGGATCTTCGAGGCGATAGGCATCGACATGCACCAGGCAGCGCCGAGCATGCGGCTCATCGCTCCGGTCTTCGTGCACATGGATCAAAGTGAAGGTCGGGCTTGAGATCTCGTGGGATTCAATGCCGAGCCCGGAGGCCAGGCCTCGGACGAACGTCGTCTTGCCTGCGCCCATCTCCCCACTCAACGCAAGGCGTTCACCGCCCTTGCAAAGAATCCCCAACGCCTTGGCAAAGGCTTCGGTCTCGTCGGCATCACGCAGAAAAGCGGTGGGCCCTGCAGTCACAGCGGAGCTCCCTTCGATTCGACTTGATCTGAATCATCGTTCGGCCCGCCTCGATGCTCCCACCCGGAGGCCTGGAACGGCGTCTCATCGACACCATCACTCAGAAAGACACCATCACCCTGCTGCACGCGGCCAATGACGGTCAATGGGACGTCATCGATGCAGGGAGGAAGGTGTGAGGCATCGGAGACCGTGAAACACAGTTCGTAGTCCTCGCCATCGCAGAGAGCCTGATCGAGAGACGCCTCGTTTCGCCGGGGTATGCGTGCCGGATCGACGACGATCCGGACCTGTGATTCACGAGCCAGGTGTGCAAGCTCTGAACCCAGTCCGTCCGACACATCGATCATGCTGGTCAATCCATCTCGCAATGCACGGTGAAGCCCGAGTCCGACATTGATTCTCGGAGTGAATTCAAGATGATGCCCAGTACCATCCGCTGCCAATGTACGACCGAAGGCGCCACTGACGCACACGGCATCTCCGGGCCGGGCGCCATCACGGAGGACCATGCGCTTCGAGACCTTGGAATCGGGCGCGGCCAGCACGGTCGAAGAAAAGACCATCGGTGCCTCTTCGCTGGGCAACACCGCGATGTCTCCCCCGATGAGGGGGCAGTCGAACAACTCGCCCATTCTCTGCAACTCACTGGAAAAACGAGTCGTCCATTCGGTCCCGGCTCGAGGGGAAAGCGCCGCAGCGACCAACATCCCGACCGGACAGGCCGCCATGGCCGCCACATCGCTCAACGAGCGAGCGGCCACTTTCCAGGCGTATCGTTCGGGAGAGGCGTCATGAGGCAGATGCACGCCACCGATGACCTGGTCGACGCCCGCAAGGACCACTCCCCCGCCGTCTGGAAGCTTCAGAGCTCCCAGATCGTCACCCGGGGGAACGATGACGGACGCGGACAAATTGGAATTGCCCTCTCTGATCCGGTCGATGACATCGAATTCACGCATCGCACACCCCTGCATTTCGTGAGCGTTCGAGAATGAGATTCTCCAGAATCAGACGCGTTCGTGTCGTCGCTCCCTGCTGCGAATCAACGACGGATCGAGCATGTTCGCCAAGAGCAGCACGGCGATCAGGTGACGCAAAGAGGTCATGAAGCACTTCACGAAGGTGGGTCGCCTCGGTGACGATCAGGCCGTCACCTTCAACCAGTTTTTCAACTGTCTCCGTGAAATCAGCCGTGGCAGGACCGACGACGACAGGTTTTCCAAGTGCACAGGGCTCCATCATGTCACTGCCGTGCAGTGAACCGAAGCTTCTTCCCACGACGACGACGTCGGCGAGACGATACGCCGAACTCAATTCCCCAATCGTGTCGAGAAGAAAGAGCCCACTGGCGCTCCCACGGTGACCGAGGCTTCGTCGTGCGCAACCGGGGAGTGCTTCAGCGGCAGCATCGAACCATTCAGGACGCCTCGGCGCACAGAGCAGCTGAACCCCGGAGGGAATGGCATCACGAAGAAGAGCGTGTTCCTCAGGTGCCGTCGATCCTGCCACCAGAAGAGGCTTGCCGGGATCGATCCCGAGAGCATCCGCCAATTCTGCGGCACGCTCAGTTCGATGACCGCTGCTCGCCGCGTCCCATTTCATGGTTCCCGTGACGGTGACCCGGGATCGACCGGCCCCGAGCGAACGAAAACGTTTGGCGTAGAGTTCGGTCTGAACAGCCGCGGCGTCGAGCCTTCTGAACATCGGTCTGACGAACATCGCGGCTCGCGAATACCCTCGAAAGCTTCGTTCACTGAGCCGACCGTTGACCACGGCAAGTCGAATGTCTCTTCGGCGACACGCTCGGGTGAAATTCGGCCAGAGTTCGAGTTCGACCATCACCGCGAGGTCGGGCCGGATCGCGTCGAGAAAACGTCCCACGCTTCGACTGAAATCAAGTGGATAACGGACGACCTTGCAGCGCTCTCCGTACAGAGTCGTCGCACGCGAAAATCCGGTCTCGGTCGTCACTGCAATCACCACGTCATGGGGATCAGGCTGCTCGAGAAGCTGAGTGACGAGAGTCTCGATCGCGTTCGCCTCGCC
>MDTG01343489.1_pt1 | contig 17640 bp, 13 predicted proteins | sample 811421 | NCBI WGS metagenome assembly MDTG01 (sample SAMN05326645, study PRJNA326480) | marine metagenome | isolation source: seawater | place: Pacific Ocean: South East | collected 2011
CGCATCTGCAAGGCGCTGCAGGATGAATACATCAACCGGGTTGTGAACTGTTCCCTCGCCCTGGGCCGAAGGAAGAGGGCCCTTTTCCGGAGGCAGGAAAGCCCAGTGATCCTTGTATTCCGCCCCGGATAGAATCCATTTCTTCAGCAATTCCTTCTGCGCCGTGCTCAGAACGAGGTGGGAGTCGGGAGGCGGCATGACCTCATCCTTGTCGGTCGAGATGATACGGTGCAAAAACTCACTGTCGGCCAGGTCGCCGGGGTCGATTGCGCGCATTCCGTTGTTGAGCCGGATAGCTCCTTCACGGGTATCGAGCCTCAGGTCTGCCTTTCGGTCATGGGAATCAGGGCCATGGCACAGAAAGCAGTTAGTCGAAAGGATCGGGCGGATATCGCGGTTGAAGTCGATCGTGTCCGCAGCCGGGAGAAGCGGACCTGCGGCGAAGAGCGAGAGAAGCGAAGCGTACTTGGGGATGACCATTTCGATGAAGTGTCTGCAGAACTGCAATATGTTCTCTATGTCATGATATCGCGAATGACATGCCCGTGCACGTCAGTCAGGCGGTAGTCGCGTCCCGAGTAGCGGTAGGTGAGCTTTTCGTGATCGAGTCCCATGAGGTGGAGGATGGTGGCCTGTAGATCGTGGACATGAACACGCTTGTCCACGGCGGTCAGTCCGAATTCGTCGGTGGCGCCGTAGCTTACGCCCCCTTTTACGCCTCCGCCAGCCATCCATACGGTATAGCCGTAGTGGTCGTGGTCCCGGCCCTTTTTTCCTTCTGAAGTCGGGGCACGGCCAAATTCACCACCCCACACCACCAGTGTTTCGTCAAGAAGCCCCCGCGCCTTGAGATCCTTGATCAGGGCGGCGATCCCCTGGTCGCAGGCGTGGGCAAGGGCCTTGTGTCCTCCGGGAATATCGCCATGACCGGTATCCCAGGCAATGTCGTATCCGCTTATGGAGTGAGAGAGCTGAACGCACCGCACGCCCCGTTCCACAAGGCGCCGGGCGATCAGGCATCCCTTGGCATACTCGCTGTTACCGTACAGTTTGCGGGTGGCTTCCGACTCCTCCTCAATATCAAAGACTTCCGGGACGGAGAACTGCATCCGGAAGGCCATTTCCATCGCTTCGATACCGGCTTCAAGGCCCCGGTCACGTTCGCGTCGTTGAAGGTTTATCTTGTTCAACTCGATGAGAAGGTCGGCCTGCTTTCGCTGTTTGTCCTGCGAGAGTTGTGAATTTTTCAGGTCCCGCATGACTGCGTCAGGCTTCATCTTCTGAATATTGACGTAAGCCCCAGCGTAGGCCCCGGGCAGGAAGGAGTTTCCCCAGTTGGCCAGCTTACCTCTCGGCTGTGCCCGCGGTGACATCGCGACGAAGCCTGGGAGATCTTCGTTTTCTGTACCCAGCCCGTATACCATCCACGAACCCATGCTGGGCCGGTTGGGCTGCAGGGAGCCAACGTTGGTCATGAGGATTGCTCCTGCGTGTTCCGGGATGTCGGTATGCATGGAGTGGATGAAGCAGATATCATCAACTACCTCGCCAATCTTGGGGAAGATGTCGCTGACCCATTTCCCGCATTTGCCATACTGCTTGAAACCGAAATAGGATGGGACTAGGCCCCCTTTTGTGTTTCGCAGCGATTTACGATCAACAAGGTCGGGACGCTGTCCCGCATACTTTGCCAGTGATGGCTTGTAGTCGAAGGTATCAACCTGAGATGGGCCGCCCGGCATGAAGAGCTGGATCACGTGCTTCGCTCGCGGAGCGAAGTGGGGAAGCTTGGGGGCGAGGGGCGAAGCGTCTGCAGGTTGCACGGTGGCAGCACCAGCCGAGCCCAGACCTGCCCGCTGCAGGACTCCGGCCAGACCAAGAGTGCCGAATCCCGCTCCCATCTTGCGAAGGATTTCGCGCCTCGAGAGCTCACCCTTTTGAATCGCGGCGATCGCGCTCCGGTAGGCTGCTTCGTGTTCGAGGAATCTCATCGGGGAGAGGAAGAAGAGTTCAGCGAAAGAATCGGCTTTCTCGTGGAGGAAATCCAGTTTCTTTAGCCGGCTGGATCATATCCGCTGGTCAGAGTTCAAGACAAGGAGGAGGATATCACCCGATGCGCTTAGCCAATCTCTCGATCGCCTTTTTCCCGTTCCTTCTGGGGTTCACCATGCTTGCTTCAGGCCGTCCGCCCAACATTATTTTCATCCTGGCCGACGATCTCGGCTGGGCGGAACTGGGTTGCTATGGGAATACCTTCAATGAAACCCCCCACCTGGACCAGCTTGCCCGGGAAGGGGTGCGATTGACCCAGGCCTACGCGGCCGCACCCGTCTGTTCACCCTACCGGGCCAGCCTGCTGACCGGGCAGTATCCCGCAAGGCATGGTCTGATTGATTATCTGCGTCCGGACTCGGCCACCCCCCTCCCAGCCAGCCATGTGACAATCGTAGAGCGGCTCAAGGCCGCCGGCTACGCCACCGGAATGATCGGCAAGTGGCACCTAACTGGTTATCGCTATCACAAGGCCCCCTTGGAACTGCGGGGCACCGATCACGGTTTTGACGAGGAGTTGGTCACCGAGGTGAAAAGCGTTGGTAACGGCGCCAATTTCTATCCCTACGTTTTCCGCACACAGCCGATTCCATGGAACAGTGCGGGTCGGAAAAAGGTCCTGCTGCAGAAAGAATACCTGGTCGACCGGATGAATCACGAGGCGGTCCGCTTTATCGAGCGCCACCAAGAAAAACCCTTCTTCCTCTATCTGAGCCACTTCGCCCCGCATACAATCCTCAATGGGCGACCGGATCTCGTGGAAAAGTATCGCCGGAAGCACAAACCCGGGCCGAGCACGCGAACGCGCTGTTACCTCTGCGAGGATGCAGGCTTTAAGGGCGATCCCGGGAATCACTGGGCCGGGGACCACAACCCACACCTCGCCGCCATGATAGAGACTATCGACGACGGAGTCGGTATGATTGTGAGGAAGCTTTCGGAGCTTCAGTTGACTGGACGGACCATGATTTTTTTTACCAGCGACAACGGCGGAGAACTTAACGTGACCAGTAATGCGCCGTTGCGGGGAGGTAAGAGTCAGCTTTACGAGGGTGGAATACGAGTGCCCCTGATCGTAAAGGGGCCAGGGATTTTCCCGCCAGGCCGGGTCAGCTCGCTGCCGACATGCAATGTGGATTTTTATCCCACCTTCCTGGAGCTGGGAGGGGCCACAGCTGACGAAGCACAGGTTCTGGATGGTTACTCGATCCTTCCCCAGCTACGCAGGTCGGACGCCAAGAGCGAGGCTCGCACGATTTACTGGCACTACCCCCTGGAGAAGCCTCATTTCCTTGGGGGTGTGTCGGCGGGTGCGATCCGGGACGGCAACTGGAAGCTGATCGAATGGATGGAAAGCGGGAAGGTCAGTCTCTTCAACCTGGAGGAAGACCCGGGGGAGATGAGTGACTTGTCCGCCCTCGAGCCGGAGCGTACGCAGAGTCTTCAAAAGAAACTGGTTCGCTGGCGAAAGGAAATCGGTGCTTCGCAGTGAACTTGCAAAAGGGAAGGCCGTGCCTGAGACTCGCTCATGGCAGCTGCCCTCACACCCTTTCACCTTGCTATTCCGGTCAGTGACCTCGCATCCGCACGTAGTTTCTACGGAAAAATGCTCGGGTGTGTGGAGGGTCGAAGTGCCCCACAGTGGGTGGACTTTAATCTCTTTGGTCATCAGTTGGTCTGCCATGTCCAGAACGGGACGGAGGGCGAGGAGAGGAACATCGGAGGAGGTAATGAAGTGGACGGCCACGAGGTCCCTGTCCCTCATTTCGGCGTGGTCCTCGAAATGGAGAACTGGAAGCGCCTCGCGGAAAAATTGCGGGACGCAGGCGTCGAGTTCGTAATTGAGCCCTACACTCGTTTCGCGGGAGAACCTGGGGAGCAGGCCACCATGTTTCTTTTTGATCCAAGCGGCAACGCGCTCGAGTTCAAAGGTTTCAGGAATATAGGGGCAGAGTTGTTTGCGAAGTAAACGACTCTGGCCCCGGGGAACTCATGCTGTTATTCGACTTGCATGAACTCATGCGTGCCGAGCAGGACCTGCGCATACTGTTTCCAGTAGAAGCCCCTATCACCATCCTGTGACAGGAAGGCCAGACCCGCTTGAAGTTCCCGAGAGGTCGGAGCTCTCTGAAAAAGAAGGGAATAGGCACGGTCAATCCGAAGGTCGTCGTGGGAGGCGCTTTCCTGCAGTCTCTTGGAGAGACTTTCAGCCCTCGCGATCATGAAGGGGCTGTTGAGGATGAAGAGATACTGCTGCGGGACAGTGCTTTCGGTCCGCGCTGCACTGGAGGAGCGGGGGGCCGGAAAGTCAAAGATGCGCAGGAACTCTTCGGAGACTGAGCGGTCAAAATTACGACTAAGCTTTCCATAGATCGTCCGCCGTCTGCTTTCCAGGACATGCTCATCGGGGGAACCTCCCACCTTGCGGTCGAGGTCCCCGCTTACCGCCAGCAAACTATCCCGCCAGGCTTCCACATCGAGCCGGCGTGGGTTCATTCGCCAGAGGAAGCGGTTGTCCCCGTCTCTCGAGAACGACTCCTCGTCATACCGACTACTTTGCTGCCAGGTGCGCGAGAGCATGATTTGCCGATGGAGCTTTTTGATGGACCAGCCGCCTTCGATGAAGGTGGCCGTTAGCCAGTCAAGGAGCAGGGGATGGGTGGGTTTCTGGCCGTTCACGCCAAAGTTGCTGGGTGAACGGACAAGAGCCCGGCCGAAGTGATGGAGCCAGACCCGGTTAACCATGACCCGGGCCGTGAGGGGATTCTCCGGATCAGCGACGGCCTCCGCCAGTTGTCTGCGTCCGGATCCGTCGGTGAAGTGCGGTCGGGCTGCACCGCCCAGAACTTCCAGGAACTTGCGAGGGGCGATCGGGCCGTTTTTACGGAGGTCACCCCGAATCGCAATGTGCATGTCCCCATTTCCTGACTCACTCAGTCCGTGCGCGAAGGCCGGGCTTGGAGGCATCGCTCTGCGAATGCTTTCCAGTTCGTCTCGCAGGGCCCTCAGTTCAGCGCGGGACGATTCCGATATCTTCTTCTCCACTTCATTTCGTGGAACCTTGGCCTCGCGCGCACTTCGTTCGAGGAACTCGTTGATCACTTTTTCCTGCTGCTTCATCGCGGCCTGGGCGGTGTTATAGACGTCCTGGACAGCCTGGGAGGAAACCGGGATCTCCCTTGGTCTGGAATTCCGGAAGATGCCCGCAATGGCATAGTAGTCAGCGGTTGTGATCGGGTCAGACTTGTGGTCGTGGCACCGCGCACACGCTGCGGTGAGAGCGAGGAAGGCGCGCGAAAAAGTATCAACCCGGTCGGACAGGGTCTCGGCTTCGGCCTGCGCTTTCGATTCGGGATCACCCCCGTCCGAGGTGTAGGTGGGTCCTATTGCAAAAAAACCGGTGCCGAGGGCGGATTCATGGTCCTGCAGGTCACCGGCAATCTGGTCTCGAACGAACCGGTCGTAGGGAAGGTCCTTGTTAAAGGCATTGACGACCCAGTCACGATAGCGCCAGGCATTTGGCAGTGGTTTGCTGTCCTGGGATGCGCCCATCCCATCGCTGTAGCGTGCCACATCGAGCCAGTGTCTTCCCCAGCGTTCACCGTAATGGGGAGAGGCGAGTAATTGGTCAACCATTGCTGCAAAGGCATCGGGGGAATCATCCTCGAGAAAGGCTTCCACTGCTGCGGGCGTGGGGGGTAATCCAATGAGTGTGAAGTGGGCCCGTCGAATCAGGGTGCGCTTATCCGCGATTGGTGCCTGCCTCACGCCGCTTTCCCTCATTCTGCGAATCACAAATGCGTCGATGGCATGTTTTCCCATGGCCGGTTCTTCCACCCTCGGAACGGAGGGCTTAATGACTGGCTGGAAGGCCCAGTGTTCCCGCCGGAAAATGTCAAAATTGAAGGCGGGCTCCGGTGCCTTTACCCGAGTTCCGTCGTCCGGGAGGGGTGCACCGAGGTTGATCCATTCTGCGATTCCTTCAATGGCGCGGGGCGAGAGCTTCCTCGTGGGAGGCATTTCAAGATCCTCCACCTGGTAGCGGATGGCCTTGAGGAGGAGGCTCTGTTCGGCCTGGCCCGGGATGACGATCTTTCCATTGTCACCCCCCTTCAGAATTCCTGCCCTGCTATCAAGATGGAGGGACGCCCGGAGCTTGTTGGCTTGTTCGGCTTTCTGGGAATGGCACTCGTAACAGTGCTCCGCGAGGACCGGGCGCACATGAGCTTCAAAATAGTTAAGGCCGTCCAGTCCGGAAATGGAAGAGTCCTGGGCGGGAGCTGACGATCCGGTTAAGAGCTGCACCGCTGATCCCGCCAGAGCTGGCAGAAGGCGGTGGGCCGAACGGATCATCACCGGTGCATACTGCCGTTAAATCGAGGCGCCGGCCATCCCACCAACAGGTGCCTCGCCGGGAGGAAATACCAAGCTCCGGATGAGCAGGCAGGGGGCTCGGATGAATCCCCCGGGAACTCTATTTGCTCCACGGAGGGCGCTCAAGCGAATCGCGGTATTTCATTGCTGCCTCGGTCCGGGAGCGGACGTGCAGTTTTTCGTAGATATGCTTAAGGTGAACACGAACGGTCTCTACGCTGATGGTTAGATCAGCGGCAATTTCCTTGTTAGCCATTCCCTTGGCGACCAGCTGGACTATTTCGGTCTCGCGCTTGGAGAGATTGAAGGCCTGGATGCTTTCACTGCTGGTGGGGCGGTGGAAGGCCTCTACCACGAGACGGGCTATCTCAGCCGACATGGGAGCACCCCCGGCCCGGACATCGAAGATGGCCCGGCACAGGTCGTCGGGGGATGCGTTCTTGAGTAGGTAGCCCGAAGCACCTGCCTGAAGGGCATCGAAGATCTTGTCGTTGTCGTCGAAGACCGTAAGCATGATGACGTCGACCTCGGGTTGCTTTTCCTTTAAACGCGCGGTGGCTTCGATACCGGACATGCCGGGAAGACTGATGTCCATGAGGACCACATCCGGGCCCCCGTTCTCGATCGCCTTCAGTCCGTCCTCGGCGTTTTCCCAGACTCCGAAAGTTTGAATTCCATCCATGGAATCGACAATCCTCTGAACGAGTTTTCCCAGGGCAGGAGTGTCCTCAATGACGGCAACTTTGATGGGATCTCGAGCGACGGTAGACATAATGTGAAGGCTAACAACTTGGGGCACGGGGCGCTTAGATCAACGTAAAATCTCGCCGAACAGAGAGAAAGCGCCGAATCGCAGGCCATTTCATGTCAGGAACCGCACGTTCAGGACTTTCGGAGCAGGCCCTGAGGTGAGGACGGGTAAGATTATCCCGCGAGGGACTCTGGGAGGGCAGCAGAGTTCTTTCTTTGCCGCCCGGTGGCTATCTCGAGAGTAAAGGAAGGGAGTGCGGATCCTCGCTGGTGCGTTTTCAGTCAAACAAGCTTTCCCGGCCGCCTCCGATCGGTCAAGGTCGGGGAATCAATTAACCAGAAACATCTTATGTCAGTCTTCAGCAGTGAACAGAAAGCGGAGTTCCAGAGCGACGGCTACCTCTTTGTCCGCGGGTTGTTTTCGGGGGAAGAAATCGCGTTACTTGGGGAGACCGCGCGCAACGACCACGCCATGGATAAGGCGTCTTCCACCATGGACGACGGGAAGGGTAACGACGTGCGGCTTTCTCTCTGGAATCATCCGGGAGAGGGTATCTACGGCATGGTGGCTCGCTGTCGACGGGTGGTGGAAGGAGTGGAGGACCTGCTGGGAGAAGAGGTATACCACTACCATTCCAAGATGATCCTCAAGGATGCCCGGGTTGGAGGAGCCTGGGCGTGGCATCAGGACTACGGATACTGGTATCAGAATGGCCTTCTGTTCCCCGACCTGGTCAGCGTAATGATCGCTGTGGATGATGCGACTGAGGAGAATGGCTGCCTGCAGGTCCTCAAGGGGTCGCACAGGATGGGACGGATCAACCATATCCTGACCGGCGAACAGGCGGGCGCGGATATGGAGCAGGTGGAAGAGGCTCGCAAGCGGCTGGAGACTGTTCAGTGTGAGATGAAGGCGGGAGATGCCCTTTTTTTTCACTCCAACACCCTGCATTGCTCCGCGGCAAACAACTCGGACTACGCTCGCTGGGCCCTCATCTGCTGCTATAACGCGAAGAGTAATGATCCATTCAAGGAATCTCATCATCCCGGCTACACTCCGCTGGACAAGGTAGACGATGAGATGGTCCTGCAGGTGGGGCGTAACGACGCGAAAAGGTCCAGCGTCGAATTTGCCAACCTGGTCGAGGAGGACAAAAGCGCCACGAGCCTCGTGCAGAATGAAGCCTAGTTCCTCCCGGTCCATTCACTATTTGCCTGCGTCGGCGCGCAGGAGACTCACCAAGACGACAACGCAGAAGACAGACCCATGAAACTAGGAATCATCAATAGTGCCTTTGGTCAGGCTGGCGTGGATACGAGGACCGGACTCGAGCACATTGCCCGGATCGGATTCGACTCGGTAGACATCTTCACTGAGGCAATCGGCATCGAACAGGAGGAGGTCGACTTAATCAGAAAGACGTGCGAGGAAAACAGCCTGCCCATCGTATCTACCGTAGTGGTGTCGGCGGGGCTCATCGACTTTAACGACCCGGTGCGGGACTTTCACGTGGAACGCTCCAACCGTTTCGTAGACCTGGGCCAGTCTCTCGGATCCGACAATCTCCTCCTCGTGCTCGGGGAATACATCTGGCAGCGGGAAGTGATTCCTCCGGAGGCCCAGTGGGAGTGGGGTGTGGAGGGCGTCCGCCAGATTGGGGAATATGCCGGTGCGCGTGGGATGGAAATCGCCCTCGAGTTGGAGCCTTTTCGTCTCAGCCTGCTGAACAGTGTGCCGAAAATGGCGCAGTTCATTGATGATTGCGGGCTGCCTAACGTGAAGGCCAATATCGATGTGAGTCACCTCGTGCTGGCGGATACTCCTCCCGATGCGCTGGAGCTGCTACGGGGCAAGGCCACGCACGTCCATATCAGTGATTGCGACGGAAAAGTGCACGGTGACCTTCCCCCTGGGCGGGGGGTGGTCAAGTTTGCGCCATACCTGCAGGCGATCAAGGACCTCGATTTCGATGGCTCGATTTCTCTGGAGCTGGAATACTCCCCGGATCCTGATAAGATCGTTGAGTGGGTGGAGGAGGCCTATTCCGCTACAAATAGCCTCATGCAACAGGTCGACCTCCGGAACTGATGTTCCCGGGTAGTATTCATCCTTTACTCCGGTAATCCCGATTTGTGCCCGAAAAATCCCAGCAGACCATGTCCGATGAAGATGACTATGGATTGAGTCCGGCCAAGGAGGTGTTGGAGATCGCTCCCCCCCCGGTGGACTACAGACCCCCGAGGCCCTCGAGCTACCGCCCCAGAATTGCGATGATCGGGACGGGTGGGATCAGCGAGTTTCATCTCAAGGCCTATCAGAAGTGCGGTTACGAGGTGGTGGCCTTTGCAAGCCGGACCCGGAGCCGGGCGGAAGAGAAGCGGGATCAATTCTATCCAGAGGCCGAGGTCTACGATGATCACGGACCGATCCTGGAACGCGAAGATATCGAGGTTGTAGACATCACTCCACACCCGGCGGATCGCATCCCCATTGTCCGGGAAGCGCTGGGTGCCGGGAAGCACGTTCTGAGTCAGAAGCCGTTCGTGCTGGATCTCGCCGAGGGAGAGGCGCTGGTCGCCCTGGCCGAGAAGAATGGCGTTCAACTGGCCGTCAACCAGAACGGCCGCTGGGCGCCCCACTTTTCCTACCTTCGTCATGCAGTCGCCAGTGGAGTGATCGGGCGGGTGACGTCCCTTGACTTCAACCTGCAGTGGGACCAGACGTGGATCAAGGGAACCTCTCAGTTCGAGAGCATTCACCATCTCATCCTCTTTGACTTCGCGGTGCACTGGTTTGATATCACAACCCAGATCATGGCGGGCCAGGAACCGACCCGGGTGCTCGCCTCGGCAGTGCGCTACGAGGAGCAGGTCTACCAGCCTCCGGCGCTGGCGGCGGCCCTCGTGGAGTATCCCGGGGCCCAGGTGCGCCTCTCCTTCAACGCCCACACCACGCTCGGGGAGCGAGATGTCACTACCGTGGTTGGGACGAAGGGAACGCTCCGCACGAGTGGCCCGGGCCTGAATGAACAGCCAGTGATGGAAGTGTTCCTTGAGGGGGGGCAGTGCAGGGTGCCACTGGAGAGTTGCTGGTTCGATGCCGGTTTTGAGGGGACGATGGGTGAACTGCTCTGCGCCATTGAAGAAGGACGCGAGCCGAACAACAGCGCAAGGAGCAATCTCAGGTCTCTGGAACTCTGTTTTGCGGCCTTGTCTTCTGCTGATACCGGTCAGCCAGTGGAAGTAGGATCAGTCCGCGCCCTCTCCACCGGACCGTCCTAGCAGGAACTATTGGTCGCCGAAGGCACTTGTTTCCTTTTCGACCAGGGCAGGATCGTGGTCACCCTCGTAGACCACCAGCCGGTAGCGGTAGACCTTGCTGCTGCCTTTCGGGATCTTGATGTTTCCCTTCCGGCTGAGGGCCGGTCCGATGCCGAACTGCCCGTCGATTCTCCAGAGGGTGGGGTGGTTTTCGTTTGCAGGGTGATCGATGATGGCGATCCGACCCATTTTTCCGGTGTCCGCGACCTGCATTCCGAGATCTACCCACTTTGCCGGTTTTCCTTCGCCGGCCTGGTTCTTCAGGCCCTCGCTGTTGATGCAACCGGCAGGGATTCCCCGTTTCCAGGGCATGCGCAGGAAGAGGCCCCCGTAAGCATACCTTCCAATCGTGACGTCGACCCTGGCCGTGCCCTTCCACTCAAGATCGAGGGTATAGTAGGACTTGTGATCAATGAGGCTCCAGCGTTGCTCATCCTGAAGGATGACCTCGCCCCTGGCACCCAGAAGATCGCTGACGCTGCGGATGGTGGTGGGATGGTCCTCTCCGGCCACGACTTGATGGGATATTTGCGTGTCGGACCAGAACTTCTGATTGTAGTTGTGGAAGTAGTCGCGTCCGTTGATGCGGGTGGGTCCCCAGTAGAGACCGGTCTGGTGCCGGTGATGGCCCGGCGAAAACTGGGTCAGGACCGCCTTGCCATCAGGGCTGCGGAGAGGATGGAGGTAGGGGCGTCCGTGGGAGTCCGTGTACAGGAAGCGGGCGAGGGCGGGCTGGCCGGCGCCTCGCACGAGGTCAAGACCTCCATCCCCGGCCTTCAGGACTTTAATTGGGTGGTCCGCCGCGGGGCAGGTGACAGCGAGGAAGAGAAGGGAAAGGACCGTTCGAGCCTTCATTGTGAAGAAGTGCTTAGGTCACCGGGGAGGCAGTGGCCATTTCTTTTTCGTGGGGATAAATTGTTTCCACCTGCCTGGATGAATATCGCTTGCCTTCCGGTGTCTGGAAACGACGATGACAGATCCCAGCTAGATATTCCGGCTGGTGTTGAAATCAAAATACATCTTCAGTCATGAACCGTCGCCTCCTCTCTTCTCTACTCTGCTGTTCGATGCTGGCCGTCAGCGTCTCGCTTTCCGGTTGTGGATCCAAGAAACACAAGTCTCCGGAGGCGGTCTTCGAGGCTGCCAAGTCAGCGATGGCGGATGAGGATATGGAAGGGTTCATGAACTGTCTCACCCCGGAATCACAGGATCTCCTTGCAGGAGCGATGGTGATGCTTGGCACCATGATGAAAGGCCTGGCAGCGCTGGGCGGAGAAGATGCCGATGCTCAGCAGTCCATGTCAAAAATAGGAAAGGTGCTGGAGGATCACGGCCTGACCGAGGACGCGATGAAAAAGATGGAGGGTGCCGATGAGTCTGATCCCGCCTCCGCCATGAAAAGGCTGGTCGAGCCCGTCAAGGACAAGGCCGCCTTCGTGGGGGACATGTTCGAGGTGTTCAGCGGGATGGAAGATGGCGCCGCCGTCCAGAAAGACTTTCAGTTCAAGGGGACCCTCAAGGATATCAAGATTGATGGAGACTCCGCCAGTGCGGTGCTGGAAGACGGCGGCACATCGGATCCTTTTCAATTCAAGAAGGTCAAGGGGAGCTGGTTGATTCACCTGGACCCGTCTGAGCTTGCTGGCGGGTTTCCGGGGAACTAGGTTCCGGGTCGTCTGATTCCCGGTTTCCGCTTGGCACTCAACGGGCCAGCTGCGAGCCTGTGAGGGATGGATCTGAAGTGCAGGTGTCCCCATTGTGGGACGAAGATCAGGTATCAGTTGCAGCTTTCCAGTACGCTGGCCACCTGTCCCGGGTGTGCAACCCAGTTCCAGCTACCGGACGCCCCGGCGGGTTTTTCACAGGCTCCCGGAGTTCTGCAAGGGGGAACGCTTCCACCGGTCGGGGCAGACCGGAGTACCGTGCCTGCTGCGGGCGGAGGCCTGTGGCGGGCGCTGGTCGATCCAATGGACTCGCAGCCAACCGTGATGAAGGGCCTCGGGAAGGAAGGCACACTGACGTGGGGATTTCTGTTCTGCGTAGCCTTTCCGATTGCTGGGTGGCTCGCCTTCTGGAGGGGAGCTGAATTGGTAGGAGGGAGCCTGGCTGCCATACTTGGTGAAGGTACAGGACCTGGTAAGCCCAAATTCATGACGCATGTCGAAGTTGTAACCGAGCTGGTGGTCTTTGTGTCGATCTTCTTTGGGGTGTTCCTCCTCCTCAACGTTCTGCGTGGACGCAGGACGCCTGTGTGTGGAATTCTGTTTACTACCGGTCTGGTCCTTCTCCCTCTCCTAGCTCTTTTCCTCTATCTGGTGGCGCTCTCCTTCCTCAAGATCAAGTCAGCGGAAGCCCTGGAGGTTATTGGTTACATCACCGCCTTTCTGACCATGCTGGCCATCAGCAGCCTCTTTCTCCTTACGCTCGCATCCCTCACGAGCGTTCTAGGGTTTACGCGCAGGGCGGGATTCTGGCTTACCCCCGTGGTTCTCATGGTCTCCTTCGTTCTCTTCACCTGGGTCAGCAAGTTGACCGGTGAAATTGGAGAAATGGGCGCCAAGGGCCCGGGGTTGCTGCGTTCGCAGCCCGGCGAACATGTTGTGCTGGACAATGCATCCGAGGTTTTTCAGGAGCGGTCCCGGAAGAGATCATAACGCAAGGTCCGGTCAGGGGAATTCCCTGATGGTAATGCATGCCAGGGGTGTTTTCACCGTTTCACCGGTACGATAGGTCGCAGGTGAAGTAATGATTCCCTAAACCGTCTGCTCGCCCCGGCGATTACCCGCTCAGCCCCCGCCCCGAGAGTCTCGACTGAAAACGTTTAGACTGGAGCAGGAGGGTATTTTCCCGGAACGGTGAACCTGCAGGCAGGATCTTCCCACCTTGTGAGTGTCTGCGCGCTGCAAAGTCTAATTCGCGGTTTGACCGTCCGGGGCTTTTCCTGTGCCTTGGTTCCGCATTAGTTCACATTCAGCATGAGACCGACCAGCATACGTTCACGTTTTTGTAGCGCCGCGTGCGGCGCATTCTCCGTCCTTTCCCTCCCCGCCGCCCTGGGCGAGGTGACCGTCTCGAAGATTTTTGGGGACCACATGGTCCTGCAGCAGGAGGCTCCCATCCGCCTGTGGGGTACGGCAGAACCCGGGGAGCAGGTTATCGTCGGGATTGCGGGTGGTGGTAATGCCCTCGCCAAGGCGAATGAGCAAGGCAAGTGGAAGGTAGAACTGCCCGCCATGAAGGCGGATGGCAAGGTGCATACCGTTACCGTGCAGGGTGCCAAGGAAAACGAAAAGATAACCCTCAAGGATGTTCTGATCGGAGAGGTCTGGCTCTGCTCAGGCCAGTCCAACATGGAGTGGAGTGTTCGCCAGTCCATGAATGCAGACCGGGAAATCTCCGGGGCCAAGCATCCGCAGATTCGCCTCTTCAACGTGCCGGGTCACGTGCGCAATGTCGAGCCTCTCGACGATCCGCGGGGACAATGGCAGGTCTGCTCGCCCCAGACCGTTACAGGATTTACCGCGGTGGGGTACAGTTTCGGCCGGGAACTCCAGAAGCATATCAAGGTCCCCATCGGTCTCGTGGGCACGAATTGGGGTGGAACCCGAATAGAGCCGTGGACTCCACCAGTAGGGTTCCGTTCCGTCCCTAACCTGAAGGACTACGTGGAGAACCTCGACGCGATCGAGGCTGCGAAGAAAAGTGGCGGCGGGCGGCCCCGCCCGAAGGGTGGCGCGGTGGAGATCTACAATGGCATGGTAGCGCCCCTGGTTCCGCTAAGTGTGCGGGGGGCAATCTGGTACCAGGGTGAGTCCAACGCGGGCGATGGCTTACGCTATGAGTATCTCAAGGAAGCGCTGGTAAGCGGATGGCGTTCGGTGTTCCAGAATGATGACTTGTCCTTTTACTGGGTGCAACTTGCCAACTTCCAGGGTGCCAACGGCAACCCGGCCGGCGGGGGCTGGGGACCGGTGCGGGAAGGACAGCGCCGGGCCATGCGGATTTCCGGCACCGGGATGGCAGTTATTATCGATATCGGCGAGGCCCGGGATATTCATCCCCGCAACAAGCAGGATGTCGGCAAGCGGCTGGCGCTTTGGGCGCTGGCCAAGGACTACGGGAAAAAAATTGTGTTCTCTGGTCCGCTCTACAAGGGCATGGAGAAGGAAGGAAACAGGATCCGTATCAGCTTTGATCATGTGGGTTCAGGGCTGATGATGGGTCACAAGGAAGGTCTCCATCCCGTCATGGAAGTAGGTGGATCAAAGCTCACCCACTTTGCGATCCAGGGCTCGGACGGCCAGTGGCACTGGGCCGATGCCATGATCGATGGTGATACCGTGCTGGTATGGAAGAACGGCGTCCCTGACCCGAAAAATGTGCGCTTTGGATACGAATCCAATCCGGCAACCATCAACCTCTACAATAAGGAAGGAATACCGGCGTCGCCCTTTACTACCGAGTGATAACCGGTTGAACGCTTAGCCGCGAGGTTAACCCTGCGGACATGAAGATGATCTCGAAAGGAGTCCTCTGCTTCCTGATTACACTGGCGACCTTCCTCGCGGATACGACGCAGGGTGCTGATCGCCCAAACATCATCCTCATCTTCGTCGATGATCTCGGCTACGGAGATCTTGGCTGTTACGGGAACGATAAGATCAGGACTCCATTCCTCGACCGGATGGCGCGGGAAGGGCAACGCTGGACGAGTTTTTACTCTTCTGGTGCGACCTGTGTGCCAAGTCGGACGGGCCTGATGAGCGGTCGGCATCCGGTTCTGCTTGATGGCGAGAGGCTTTCGACCTCGCGGGAGATTCTCATGCCCGCGATGCTTAAAAGCCGTGGCTATGCCACTGCAATCCTCGGGAAGTGGCATCTCGCGGGTTACCCCAGGGATTTTGCCAGGTCGCCGATGCACCCGTTGGAGTGTGGCTTCGATTACCACTTTGGGACACCCGGGAGCAACGATGTGCCTGCTCCCCCGGGAAAGCGGCAGACCCGGGAAGTTTTCGACACATGCGATAAGTTCACCTTTCCTGTTCCGCTGATTCGCGGTCGGGAGCAGGTCGAGTTTCCAGTCAATCAGGAGCTCCTCACCAAGCGGTATACCGAGGAGGCTGTAAAATGGATCAAGGAGCGCAGGGATGAACCTTTCTTTCTGTATCTCGCCCACAACATGCCACACGCACCCATTTTTGCCTCGGCGGATTTTCAGGGGCAGAGCGCCGGGGGGCGATACGGGGATGTGATCGAGGAGATTGACTGGTCCGTGGGACAGGTCATGGCGGCGGTCAGGCGGGCAGATCTCGAGGAGAGGACTCTGATCGTATTCACCAGTGATAACGGACCCTGGACGATGTTTGGTCCTCATGGAGGAACGGCGAGGCCCCTGCGCGGTGAGAAGGGGACAACCTGGGAGGGCGGGCTGCGTGTGCCGGGAATTTTCCACTGGCCGGGTAGGATCAGTCCGGGAGTAGTCCACGGGATGGCCGCAAACCTCGATCTTTACGCAACATTCGCAGCCTTGGCGGGCGCCGTGGACCTGCCCAGCAGCAGGCCGGGGTGGAAGTCGTCTGACCTGAGCGGTGTGCTTCTGCGGGGCGAGAAGAGCCCGCGGACCCAGTGGCTCTACGGAAGGTCCGCCTTCCGCTCCGGGAAGTATAAGATTCACCTCACGAGCAGGGAGCGTTCTTCTCACCCCGACACGCGACAGCGGGAGCCGGTTACTAAATACGATCCACCAATGCTCGTGGATCTGGAAAAGGACCCGGGTGAAACGACTGACCTCGCTGCTAGACATCCCGAGCTGGTCGAGCGGCTCCTCATGGAGATGAATCTCTTTCGGGAAAAATAAGGGGCTTCTGCACGGGAAGTGGTTTGCCGGATATGCACAAGTTCAAGGGTCGCCCGTCAGCGCCTCCACATGCACGGATTCGTTCATCTCCTCCTGAATTGGCTGTTTCCCGGGAAGTCGGGACCTAGGATGAGGTCATGAAATTTCTTCGGGTGGGATGGGCGGTTTGCTTGTTAGCATCATCTGCCGTGTCCGGGCCGGAGAACCCGGGCTGGCACGCCTCGGGGACCGGCGGTGCGGTCGTGGCAGAGCATCCAAGGGCGGTGGAAGCTGGGATTAGGATTCTTGAGAAGGGCGGCAATGCGGTGGATGCCGCAGTGGCAACCATGCTTGTGGCCAGTATCATGGACTACGGGATGTTCTGTATCGGAGCAGAAGTGCCCCTCATGATCTTTGATGCTGGAAAGAAGGAAGTGAAGACGATGTCGGGTCTGGGGCGGGCCCCACTCAAGCAGTCCGATACCCGATGGTATTACGAGAATGCCATTCCGGTGAACGGGGGGATCAAGGCGGTTCCGGTTCCCGGAGCGGTGGGGCTCTTTTTCGATTCGCTCTCGGCGTATGGAACGATGGACTTTAGGACCGTGGTAGCACCCGCACTGGGTATTCTGGATGAGGGAGGGCAGGATTGGTATGACGAACTGGCCCGGACGCTCCGCAAGCTCATCGAGGCGGAACAGGCACGGGCTGGGACGCGGGTGCAGAAGCTCCAGTTCGCGCGGGCCCGCTTTTATTCCGGTGATCTTGCGGAAGAATTGGTGGCCTACTACGCGAGGGCGGGCGGCTTCCTGACCAGGGAGGATCTCGCAGCGCACAAAACGCTGATCGAGGATCCAGTCATGGTGGAGTATCGCGGCTATGAAGTATATAAATGCGGCCCCTGGACCCAGGGACCCGTTCTCTGCCAGACCCTCCGGATTCTTGAGGGATTCGACTTGAAGAAATTGGGACATCTTTCGGCGGACTACATCCATGTCGTGGTGGAGGCACTGAAACTTGGCCTGGCTGATCGCGATTACTTCTATGGCGATCCCGAATTTGTGGAGGTGCCCATGAAACCCCTGCTCTCGCAATCTTACGGAGACCTGCGGCGGACGCTGATCAACTTGGAGACTGCTTCCATGGAGGTCCGGCCTGGTGATCCGCTGAGGATGCAAGCGCTCAATAATGAACCGGGCCGCTACCGGCCCGGTCCCGGCGGAACGACCACCTGTGTGGTGGCGGACAGGTGGGGAAACTTTGTCTCCGCCACACCCAGTGGCAATCCACCATACAATATCTGCAAG
>MDTG01063057.1_pt1 | contig 17639 bp, 9 predicted proteins | sample 811421 | NCBI WGS metagenome assembly MDTG01 (sample SAMN05326645, study PRJNA326480) | marine metagenome | isolation source: seawater | place: Pacific Ocean: South East | collected 2011
CCTGACGCCAAGAGTCTGGAAAGAGAGATTCGCGGACAAAAAATTAACGAGCGACTTAGATAAAATGGGGTGATCCGGGTCTATATTGATCGCTTACGTAGTAACGCTGCCATTCGGGCAAATTATCGGGAGGTATTCCTTCGCAACTAAGCTCTGACACTATAATCGTAGCAATATTGTCCATTTTGGGACGAGAAATATCTGAAAATGGTTGCTCTTGGTTGATTTTTGGTAAACCAGCTTTCATAGGTCTAGTTAACGGTAGCTCAACACCCTGCAATTCGAATAAGCAGATGTATAGACTTTAATGTCCAGAGTAGATATCTTGTCAATACAATTTCAGGAAGTTAGAGCAAAATCTCATTGAGTATTGTATGGCTGCTCATTAAAGCTATCGATCAGTCTAGACCTCTGCTTCAACAAATATGACGGGAAAGAATGAAAAAATATTTCATGGAGGAAATAATCGGTTCATCTGCCGCCTTTTCACTCGGATATATCCTGGACATCATTTACCCCATAAATTTTATACCAAAATTACAATCGCGGAGCATCCATGAGTAGCATTAATGGATTCGTCTCATTCTTACGCCATTACGGGCCTATTCCTGCTGGTGACAATATGTATGACGAGTTAATTCAGACTGAAATAGAGCGTCATAATATTGCTCCAGCCATAAACATCCCCCCTGCAAAATTAAAACAAGTTCAAGAAAACTTCGAAAAATCCGAGCCATCCAATATTGTGCTTACAGGAACTGCTGGTGACGGCAAAACTTTCCATTGTCGTCAAGTATGGACATATTTTGGAGGAAGTGCCGAACAGTGGGAGGCAGGTAAAAAAATCGCCTCACTCAAACTACCAAACTCAGGTAAAACACTAGTTATCGTAAAAGATTTAAGCGAGTTAACACAAGTTGAGAAAAACGACATACTTGGACAACTCGTATTAACTCTTAATAATAAAAAATCGGAAGATGTGTTCTTAATTGCAGCAAATGACGGACAACTTCTAGCCACTTGGAGATCTTGGGCTGAAAGTCAAAGTGAGTCTGAATATAAGTTATTTCGACTAATAGAAGAAATGCTTATTGAGGAACGAACAAATGATGAAAGCCTCAACCTAAACCTCTTCAACCTTAGCCGATTAGACGCATCTACACACTTTCAAGAAATTATTGAACAGATTACCGAACACCCACAATGGTCTCTATGTAATGGCTGTGAATTACTGGAAAGTGATGGTTCCAGCACTTGTCCGATACGTATAAACAGAGAACGTCTTCGAGCTGGTGAAGATGAAAGCATATTTCGTAAGCGATTAGGCGAACTAATGCAACTAGCTCGAGCTAATAGGATGCACATACCAATAAGAGATCTGCTTCTTCTTAGTGTAAACATATTATTAGGAGATCGGCACGATAGGCGTGTACTTTTGACATGTCGATCAGCTAAAAACCGAGCAAGAAAACAAGAATATCGTTTAACAAACCCCTATGCCAACGCATTCGGCGCAAACATATCTGACAGACAACGGCAGCAATATCAAATTTTCAATATTTTAGAAGCTTATGGCATTGGGCGTGAAACTGATAACAAATTCGATAATTTACTAATTTATGGTTCTTACAGTAAGTCACCTCTTTACACCAGTCTTATTGCTAATGATAACTTTTATGGGGCATCTGCCTACGAACCTTTTCTTCGAGATTATCTTGAGGGAGAAAGAGAGAATGTTGAGACATTTATGCAAGCTCTTTCCAGACAAAGGCAAAGGTTATTTTTCTCATTACCCAATGACAGTAAGCTGGATGCTTGGCGATTAACCGTATATCAATCATCGGGACTATTCCTCAAATTTGTAGAAGGCTTAAAAACTAGTGAGGATATATCTAGCATTAAAGAACTTCTTGTCAGAGGGCTAAATAGAACTTTCTGTGGAATGATGATAGAAGACGGAACAGAACTTTATTTAGCTTCTTCGGGGGGAGATGGGAGAGGACGAATTGCATCTCTGCTCAATTATGAAATACCTACGGTTCGGCGTAGAAGAGATCCTTATCTGAGTTTTACTTTATCTTCCGATGGTGCAAACCCCATTTTGGAACTAATTGATCCAACGGCAAATGGAGATGGATTAATTGATTTCTTAACGCTCCAGCTTACACACTTTGAATATCTTGTTAGGGTTGCTAGTGGCAGTTTGCCAACAAGTTTTTCACGACAGTGCAATGAAGATTTCTTGGATTTTAAGCTACGGATAATAAAACGACTAGACGATTTGATAGGTGAAGCTCTCACTGGAAATGAAATAAGCCTACAAGCGCTAACTGTTGATGAACAGGGTAGAGCTCATCCAGATAATATACGTATTAGGGTTGCTAAATGAATATACGTCTTGATGCATCTTCAAAATATAAAAATGATGTTAATGTCTGGGTTGATGAAGCAATTTGGGGACACCGATTTTACAATGATCAGACCCCATGGCTCGTTTTTTTAGAATTTCTAGCAATATTTAAATCGAGAGAAACTGAAGGAAAAGCTCTTAAGGAAAGTAGTAGGGACAATGAACACGAAACATTTACTTATTATATACCTCGCCTAGGCCCTCTTCGGCAGTTGGTTTTCAATAATCCCCACATTAAATATATAGAGGATAATCATCAAACTGATTCAGAGAGATGGCGCGAGTGGTTCAAGACATTCTCTCCAGACGATGATTATAATTATCTGAAAGACAGATTCGGCTCATTTTCACGATTATCGCGTGTCGTTGAATTTTTTCAAACTACTGCAATTGAGCCGCACCGACAGCGCCGTTGGACTTCGCGATTTTTGTTTCCCTATGGCCCGAACTGCCTATATGCGGATTTACCAGCAAATATTAACAGTAGCCCGGACCGGCGTTTTTTCGCTAGAAGCGGTGAGTTACTTTACCTTATGCTCAATAGAAGTGGCAAAGGTCAGGAACTAGCCGACAATATTTCAAAAAAATTAATGCGACACGATGAAACTTGGAATCGCGTAGTAGAATCCTTACTACCTGATGGGTATAAACTCGACTCTAATTTGGTTTCAAGCACAATAGGGTATCTGCCATTTGCTGAACGTCCTGAATATTCATTACTCGCAGACTCATGGTCTAGAATCCTTAATTTGGACTTACCTGGGGAAGCATTGCTAGATCCCCTAATGCGAGTTTCTACACTACATATGCTTCTATACATGCTTAAAAGAGCGCATGAAGAAGTAGGTGACAATTGTGAACCAAAATTTGTCCTTGAAATTGCTTCACCGCGAAGAACAACGATGTTTGAGCTATCTAAGGAGAACTTCGGAGCAAACAGAATGCTTTCAACGAGAGCTGTTCGAGCATATATCGACTCTGCAAAAGGCGATGAACGATGGAGTGAAGCATTAAAAGCAAGATCTCCATCCGAGGCAGCTAGAGAGTATCTCACTGAACGTTTCGAATGGAATTCTACTGATGGAGCACCTTCAGGTGATCCAGAAACGATATTTCAAACCTTAAAGACATATGCAGAGAAGCGGCATTAACAACACGTTGGTAAAGTTCATTTGGAATGGGCGAAACAAATCGGATTGGCAGTGTCGCGTCGTGGAGCCGGAACATGGTACTCACCAGATGATTCATTATTAAAGGCTTTAGTTATGTGTGTTGTCGATGAAGGACGAGAGGAATACCACCGATTTTTAGCAAAGTTGTACGATCGATTTAGCCTAGTTATTGGCGTAAATGAGGCAGAGCGCGCATTTGGTAGTCTACCGACTGACCAGAATGCGTTTATGCAAAATACCCATAGATTGGAGCAGCGTTTGAGGACATTAGGATTGCTGAGAAGATTATCGGATGATTGTGCCTATGTTGAGAACCCTTTCTGGAGCAATAAATGACTAGAAACGAACTCATTGCAGCAGTAGCTCTTGACTTTGTTAAGAGTCAATTGAGCCAGGAAACCGATGGTACTCTTAGATTCTGTATGCTTGGTTTGGAACAATCGCTGGTTTGCGCCATAGCTGAAAGAGTTTTACAAGACAATGATACTTCAGCTTGCATAGATGTAAAAATACCAAGCATATTCGATCCGGAATTCACTCTTCCACCTGCAACACGGAGCGATCAATCTATTACTCATTGGAGGCACTGTCGATTAACGAACGGAATAAGAGCTGTTCTTTTTGCTGCGTCACATGAAGAGCTGCAACGTAATGATAAAAGCGTTGAAAAAATAACAAAAATTGAAACTGACACACTTAGAGCGCGATATAACGCCTGGATAGAACAAGTGGGTCTAAGCTCTTTGTATATCGAAGGTCCCAAGCGAGAACATTTACTTACTGCACTAAGGTCAGCAAACAATAGTCATGCTGCGAGAACAATTGAAACTTTTGCCGATTTTGTACTTTCAATCGCAGATGGGATTATGAAAAAAGGGCTTCCATTGCAAAAAGCAATTGATAATGCTCTCCCTAGTTTGAGGCTTCCCCGTTATGCAGGTTATTTTGATAGAATCCCTGAACAAAAAAGAAACTCTATGGCCGAATGGGACAGAGTTTTTAAAAGCTTGCACACAAAAGTTAGACCACTATTGGTTCAGGAGACTGAAAAAGGAGACCCGATTCCAAAGGAACAGTTACTAGAAAATTTTAATGAAATTTCAGTCCATTTGGATGAGACAGACCTAAAGGTAGTTAATAATTTTCTGAATGCTGATTTACGCAACGATGATTGGTCTGAAGCTCAAAAACAATTTGTAGAGCTGGATTGGAGAGCTGTTTCCGAGATTTTTGAAGGTGTGTCGAAAACTTCTTCAGTCCCATTAGGAGAAGAAACCATCAAATTTTTCGACGATGAATTTGATGATTTACTTGCAGATGAAGATCGAGAGCTTCTTGCAAGCTCCTTCCCTAAAGAACCATCCGAAGATTTACTAGAATTTTTTGAATCACACCGTGAACATTTGTCACGTGATAAAAAACTATCAGGAAAGTGGGAGCGATACGTCTATCGGAACCCACAATCATATAGTGACTTTCTCATCGGATTAATTGAAACTCTCGACAATTTACGGCGGAGAGTCAGTGATGATGAATTATCAGAAAAAAAATTACGAGTCCGTATACCTAATGCGCGAGAGAAAAGTTACTGGCGAGGAAAAAATTCGAATGTAGCACGATACTTTGCGTTCAGATATGCAGGATTGCAAACTGTCTTAGGAAAGAATGTCGAGATAGATTTCGGTAAGTTAATGGACTTTTATTTTCCCGAAGCAGACGAGGAACTGGTAAAAGTAACCTCAGGTTCCAAGGAAGCTAGAACAATTAAGTTTGAAGTAATACTTGATCCAGATGGTCTAAAAGCAAAGCTTATATTTCTTTGGGAAATGCCTATTGAATCGATTGCTATATCAATGCCTGATGATCTGTTGAATATCGCAAATAAAGGCCAGCAGTATTCCCTATTACCGACAGCTGACATCACCAGACAATCTGTAAGTGCCAAGGGGGCAATTCAGCGTATTTCATTGAATGATGTAAATACAATTAGGGATGTAACTAATACTAATAACGGAAAACTTGTAGCTCCCAATAAGGAAAGTGGAGACAGAAGTACATTCTTTCTAGAGGAATTAGAGGCGCTCTCAGGCATATTAGGTACGAAAGCTTCTAATAATATTTTGGAAAAATTTGAGGAATTTCGTAAGTCCTACTCTATTGCGATTCGAAGCTGGATATCCCCCGAAGGAAATGGGATAAGCTCAGCTTCATTTGCTAAACAAGCTGAAACATACAATTCGTTAATCATATCCCTTCTAGAATATGCTAATAATGATCGCGCCCGTGAAAAGCTTTGGCATGAAGTATTGCGTCTAGGAATAGCAAACGTCGGAGCTGGAAGCCCTGCGGCTTTAATCACACCATGGCATCCACTCCGCTTAGCAGAAATACACATCAAAGCAACTCAAGCGGCGAAATTAATTAATGAAGTTCTTAACGCTGGAGAGGAAGATATTTTCCGGGCGGACTTGTTATTCTCACAAGTAAAATTAGAGCTTTCAGCCAATTATTATCCTGAAGTTTGTATCGGTTTTGAACGAGAACAACCTTTGCTTCTAGCGACTGTTAACACGTCTTATGACTACTCTCTAGCGGAACCCCCACTCAGAAGAAACAGGCAGGACGGAGATGATGCTCTTGATATTGAGCCTGGTGTGGCAGCAAAAGCATTTGGCAATGTTGGAGAACAATACTTAAAGCTCCTACCACACGAGCGCAGTAACTTTTCAGTTGTTCTTTATAACGCGGAGTCAAAAGCATTACCCAGTGCTTTAGCATCTGAACTTTCTAGTAAAGTCGAGCAAGAAAATCAGCTTCAATGTGATCTTTTATTAACCCATTCAGACCCTAAGCGTATTCGACGTATTTACGAACAACAAAATGTCACCGTAAATGAAGAATCTGGCTCTCTGATGGCAAGTGAAGCTGCTCGAAACTTCCTTTCTAGACTAAGAGTAGGATTTCTCGATGCAGCAAGAATCCCCGATGATGAAGAGGACCGAGCAGCAGATTTAGTAGCTCTTCAAGATGTAATAGCGAGGAACGCTCAGCTTGTTTGGAAAAAGTCCCCTGGAGATAGACATCCAGATCTAATAAGTCATGTACCAGCTCGTTGGTCACGTCGACGTCCGATAGGGATCGCTGATACAGCAACGTCAGTTTATCTTGCATGCCCGGTTCAACCGATGCCGGGTCAAAACTATCTAAATATGATCCAAGGTTTTCTAATGGGCGACAATGCATTACCAGGCGATGTACTTCCAGCTAGAGAGGTTAATTACAGAGATGGTGATATTGCTAACGTATTTACTCAAACTCACAAAATAGGTGAATGGGTTGTAAACTTCGATGAACTAGTAGACCGACGCTTGCTAAGCAACAATGGAGTTAGGGTAATTCGCCATATAAGAGACAAGCAAGTAGACCGAAATATTGTTGTTTCAACTACGTCCAAGCCCAAGTTGCTACGTGCACTTCTAAAGGAGCGGCTGGACCAAATTGACCCAGCAATGACTTCTACCGGTCACTCTTTGGTAGATGACTTAATTGACCAAGCTAATACGCTGTCCGGTCAAGTTGTAATGCGTGCAGCTAGATATGGTCATTATGCTAACGAATTACTTGGTATAGTTTTGTCAATGGAAGAGATTAGAAATAACCTGGGGGAACCCGATCTTCCTATCGGATGGTATTTCCTCGATGACTTTGCATCTTGGTTTGGGCAACGAGAAGAGCAAATTGCGGATATCATGGCAATAGCGCCCCGTGTGGTCGATGGTAAACCTGTCTTGAAAGTTGCGATATCAGAAGCCAAATTTGTGAACTCTCAAGGATATAAAGCACAAGCGAAAAAATCAGCAAAGCAACTCGAAGAGACTGTCGCCCGATTGGGACGAGCGCTAGATCCTTACCATAAGAGAATAGATCGTGATATTTGGCTAAACAGAATTGGCGACTTCATGATAGAAGGAATGGAGCCTTTTGATTCATCGATGATTAACTCTTGGGGTTTGCATAAGTGGTCTGATGAAATTAGACAAGACCATGTACCTATTCAGCTTGTAGGTTTTTCTCACGTGTTTGTTCACGATAATGATGAATATGTGGATAACATTGCTCCTACCCCTATAAAAGGAATGCCACATTGTGTACAGCAAATTTTTGATAAAGCTAATGTTGCTAAAGCATTCCGCTCCTTTTCAACAAAAAGTGTTAAGACCGAAGATACTCAAACAGTATCTTGGGATGCTGCACTTCATTCAAAGACAGCTGACAACAAACCAAGTAGCAACTATCAAGAGCCTAGTTTAGACACTAAGGATAATTCAATTGGTACAAACGTTGAAAATCCTAGTGCTTTAAAAAAGGAGCCCGCCAACGATAACGACGCTTTTTCACATACAGAGACTAATGCCTTAACTGAACGAGATGACACTGAGCTTCCAAGCGATAATTATGGAACTCCAACAAACTTATTAAATAAATGGCCGTCTAGTAAGTTGGCTGAATGGATAGATAAAGGCTCCGCGTCGGAGGAAGACGATGAAGTAACAAAACTGTGGTTGGATGACACGGTTAAAGCTCTTCAAAGAGCTCTAAGAGGCTATGATATGACTGCGGAACTCATTGGCGCACGGCTAACGCCGAATGCGGCTCTGGTCCGTTTCAGAGGCTCTGACAACCTAACTGTGCCTAAAGTGGAAAAGAAAAGCCAAGAATTACTTACATCTCACGCAGTCGAAGTCATAAATGTGCTCGCCGCCCCGATGGAAGTTATTATTATGGTTAAAAGGCCAAATCGTGCGATATTGCGGCTACAAGATCTCTGGAAAAGAAGAGAACTTCCGACAACAGCCCCGGAATTAAACACCAGTTTATTACTTGGGGCAAAGGAAGCTGATGGTGAGATATTATACCTCAATGTCGGAAGTGAATTTGGAGGACATCAGACACATGGTCCCCATACTCTTATCGCCGGCGGAACTGGCAGTGGTAAAGGCGTTTTAGTCCAGTCGTTGCTCTTAGATATATGTGCTACAAATTCTCCCCAAAATGCCCGTATCAGGATGATAGATCCAAAAGCTGGTGTTGACTTCCCTTGGCTTCGCCAAATGCCTCACCTCGATGGAGATCTAATCACCGAGCAAGATGAAGCTATCCACGCTTTAGAAGAGATGGTCGCGGAAATGGAGAGACGAAATCGTTTACTCGCTGATGCTGGTGTTACCAAACTAGATAACTACAACAAAAAAGTACCTCCAGAGGACCAATTGCCACGCATATGGCTATTCCATGATGAATTAGCAGACTGGATGATGATTAACGAATATAGAGACGCAGTTGATTTAAATGCCAGTCGATTAGGTGTCAAAGCTCGAGCAGCAGGGATAAATCTTGTATTGATTACACAGCGGCCAGATAAAGACGCGTTACCTATGCAGCTTAGAGCAAACTTAACTAACAGATTAGTGCTTCAAGTAGCAGATAAGAAAAACTCCATGCTAGTACTTGATGAACCTGGCGCTGAAAAGTTATTAGGAAAAGGTCACTTGGCTGCCAAGTTATCAGGAGAAGGAAAAATCATCTTAGCTCAGGTGCCATTTGCCACAGAGGAAGAGATTTCTGAACTAGCAAAGTTAATACAGAAATCCTGGCAGAGTAAGGGCCTAAAACTGTAAGGAATTAGTTGTGTTTAAAATATCAGCCAGGACAGTCCTTGAACTAGGGTCTGAACTTATCAGTTCTGACATCATAGCTTTCTATGAACTAGTTAAAAATGCTATAGATGCTGGCTCCAAGAGCGGAGCTACGATTAGGTTTAATATCATACTAAGAAAAAACACATTTCTAAGTATTCGAGAAAAGTTGTTAAACGGTGATATTGAAGATTTTGATAAATTTAAAGCAACAATTTGCGAACAACTAGACCAAAGTGCAACTCCTGAGGCCATTGAGAATGCTAATTCTATAATTAAACAAACTCTGACAGAGAATGAACTCATAAACGCACTTCAGTTAGTCTATGACCTGAATAGCATTGAAGTTGCTGATGAGGGCTCAGGTATGACGAGCCAAGAGCTTCAAGATAACTTTTTAGTGATTGGTACTAGTTCAAGAAAGAAAGAAGTAGATAAGGCAGTTCAAGCAGGTGGTACCTCGCCATACTTGGGTGAAAAAGGAATTGGCAGATTATCAGCTATGCGGCTAGGTTCGAAGTTGAAAGTTGCTACAAAATCTAAAAGTGACGAGACTGCAAATATTCTGGAAGTCGACTGGGATTCCTTCAATGAACCTGACAAGTTAATTTCTGATATAGATGCAAAGATATCTTCTAGCGACAGTGATGAAGATATAAAGAACTCCGGTACTAGATTAATTATAAGAGGACTGTCCGAAGATTGGACTAAAAGACGACTAAAGGAATTCGTTAGTTATGATTTTGCAAGATTGACCGACCCTTTCGGCAATCAACTCAAAAGGCCTCGTATTGCAATTTTTTGGAATGGCGAACGTGAGTCTATTCCAAGAATGCCGAATGAGTTATTGGAATCAGCTCACGCCAACCTAAAAGCGAACTACAAAATAATCGAGGGTAATCCGATTTGTTCATATCAAATAAGTATAAATAACTTAGGGTACGAACACCCTGTCGAATCTCAAACTGGCATCATTACAAAGGATGACTTGTTAGGGCTTATCGGCACAACAGAGGATATTCACGAATCAGCATTAACTGATGTTGGTCCATTCGACTTTGAAGCGTACTGGTTCAACAGACAGAGATTGGCAAAGATAGAATCTATTGGTGATAGAGAACAAGTAAGGAAGTTACAGCGAGACTGGTCAAGTTTAATGTTGTTTAGAGATGGATTTAGAGTATTCCCATATGGTGATGAAGGGGATGATTGGCTTAACTTAGATAGGAAGGCGATGGGCCGTTCTGGCTATACTCTCAATAAAGCACAATTTGTTGGGCGTTGCAGAATAAGTCGCACAAAAAATCCTTATCTTCTAGACCAAACCAACAGAGAAGGCCTTAGAGAAAATCAAAGTAGTTTTGCATTAGTCAACATTCTTCAGATATTGATGCAAGAATATCTTTATTCAGCTATGAAGTCTGTTGACAAACAATATAAGAATCAAAAAGTAAAAATTAAAAGTGCAGAAACAGAGCTCGATTCTTTAGTAAAAAGAACAAAAACTTCACTAAGAGCTTTAAAAAAGAATAAGGACGATTCAATAACTTCGGCATCAGAAGAAATTGAGCAAACGCTCTTTTCTTACGCAGATATCGTTAAGAAGTACAAGACTAGAATTTCTGAGGTTGAGCAGGAAAGTCGCCAGATGACCGAAATGGCAGGGATAGGATTGATGGTAGAAGTTGTTGCTCACGAATTAGCAAGAGCATCTGAAAACGCACTGATAAACTTAAACGTGCTTTCGAAAGACAAAAACCCTGAGGAAATTGACAAGAAGCTTGCATCACTTAAAGCCCAGATGAAGACGCTACTAAAGCGTTTGAAAGTGCTAGACGAAATAAGTGTACCAGGTAGACAACGTAAAGAATCAGTAGGAGTTGTATCCGTAATTGAGGGAGTTTTAGAGGGTCATCAAAGCCTATTTGAACAAGATGGAATAAATGTGAATTTCATTAAACCTTCTAAAGAAATAAAAGTTCAAGTCGTCAAGGGTATGATAGTGCAAATTATTGAAAACCTAATTTCTAATGCTAAATATTGGATGCTAACGAGGAAGAATACTGAAAAATCATCAACCTATAGCCCATGTATTACAATAGAGATTACTGAGACTCCGTTATCAATACGCTTCGAGGACAATGGGCGAGGCATATCACCAGATAACTACAACCGTGTTTTTCAACCGTTCTTCTCCCTTAAAGAAAAAAACAAAAGAAGAGGCTTAGGGTTATATATTGCTTCCGAGTGTGCAGAATATAATGGTGCAGTGTTATATTTGGACACAGATAAAAAAAATGAAGACGGACGTTTGAATACATTTGTTCTAGAGCTAAAGGAGTAAAGTTACATGCTCGCTGAATTAATGGGTAAGAATGGGATTACAAAAGCGTGCATAGTGGATGACGCAAATGACCGAATACCAGTATATAAGGATATGACAAGTTTAGCTGGAGAATGGGACGACTTCTTGGACGATATGCCACAAAATGATGATTTAGTGGATGCGCTCTCAAAAAATCTTCCAAGTTTCAATTTAGAACAATTTTCAATATCAGAAGTCAACGATAGTTTTATTAAGATCCTATGGGAACTAAAAGATGATTTCCCAGAAGAGCTTTCAGGATTATTTCGATCCTATGAGAGTACAAAGCAATCAGATCTGGAATATGTTCAGACATTAAAAACAGTTTTGGAAGAAAATACATTCGAAGTCACGACAGTCGGGCGAGACTTTGAAAATGTCGCGTTATCGTCAGATCTTATATTTATCGATTTATTTCTTCATTTGGATCAAACGAAAAATAACATCGAATATTCTAGCGAAATACTAAAAAAAATAATTGCCGAACGGGCCGACTCCCCGCCAATAATTATACTTATTTCGAGAAGTAGCAGGTTATCCGAGTATGCAGAATATTTCCGAGAGGAATGCGGAATAATAGAATCTGGGTTTCGAATTTATAAAAAGATTGATTTAATAAATAAAAACAAACTGATATTCAATATTAAAAAGCTTATTGAGTCTTACGAGGATTCTACAAAGGTATGGAGGTTTTTTAATGCTTGGGAAGAACATGCTAACAATGCTGTTAGAAATACTGTATCAAGTTTGAAGAAATTAGATCTACTTGATCATAACATGGTTCATAATCTTCTTTTAAATGAAGAAGGCCAATCAAGTGCCGCTTACTTTATGGATTTGTTTGATTCAATATTGCTTCATAATTTCGAGTCTCAAGCGAAGATTATTGATGCAGCAATTGAACTCAACGACATTGATTTTAGTAGCCCGCCTACAATTCAAGGATTGCAGAAAGAGCCACTACAAGACTTAGTATTTAAAAGCGCATTCATGGGTACAGAAAGATGCCGCCTAAATGAAGTCGACTCAATTGAATTGGGAGACATATTTAAATTATCAACACATATTGATGAAGTAGAAAACTTACTCCAAGAAGAAGTTAATGAAGACTGTGTTTGGCTAGTCATTACCCCTTCCTGCGACTTAATAAGATGCGGAATAAAGAATATTGGTCTAATAAAAGGAATTTTAAAACTGGTCAATCATGACAACTGGATAACAGATACTAAAACTAGTACTCCCATAATAAAAGTCGATGATGACGCATATTCTATAACGTGGGATATCAAGTCTTTTATGACCTATCCAAAGGATAGATTTCAAGAACTACTGAATGATGAGGTTTATTTCAGACTTGCCAAAATGAGGGAGATTAATGCACTAGGCTTTCAGCAAAGATTCACCTCTGACTATAGCAGAATTGGACAAAGAGCTATTTTGCCGTCTGTATTCAAAACTCCAATCCAACTGGCTTATTTGGACAATAAAAATGAGTTAGTAAAATTTCCTCTTGTGCAAGAAAGTCAAGGGGCATGTTACGTCGGCATAAAGAATAAAAAAGAAACGAAAATTGTTAACTTTTCTCTTCCCGACCATGAAAACATCCTCGATGCGCTCTTAAATATAGATATTGATAGTGTTAGTGGTCACGCTAAAAAAAATATTAGAAAGCTAAAACAGAACCCCTATATTTTGATCGAAGCATTAGGAAATGGCGTTGAAGTAGGTAACAAATTTACAGAAATTGAGGAAAACAACACCCCGATTGCGAAAATTGTATTTGGTGAACTAAAGAGTACTAATTTAAAACCACTTTATAACGTAGGTTTACTATTTATTGTTTCCTACCCTCCGGAAGAATAACTGTTGTGAGAGAGTAATAAAGTTTCATACTAAGTATTAAAGTATCATACTGGGTAATATAGATTAATACTCAAGATGGCTTTGAGCGATCTATAGTCTGGCTGGCTGATTGGGATCGTCGGCTAAAGACAAACAACGGCCTTTGAGGCTTCTTCAAAAGAGAGCTTATATATGAAAAAGCCCGCTCAATAGCGGCCCTCATTATTTTAGACTTAGGAAGAATAAACAGCATAGCTGAACTATGCAACAGTGGTATTTTTAGCTAATTTGCTAATGTTATAGTTTAGCAATTCAAGAATTGTTTTATATAAAGTGTTCATATTGAATCGTGTTTGATTTGATATGCCTTTAAGCGATGCTATTAAAGTTGGCAATTATGCGATCAGTAGATAATTGAACATTTCGGCCTTTTGACCCGAATAATTGAGCGTCTTCTGGACTACAGAAATATCAGTGATAAATCTATGATATTGAGGTTCGATTGCTTGTTTTATTTACAGTGTGAATTATTTTCAGTGCTGGTGAGAGAACCTTGCATTTATCCTCACTTTTTCATTAATAACACAATCGTAGAATTGGACTTAATTTGAATGCTTGAATACTGTTGGTTAAAAGGAGGATTAGCTGTTCTAACACTTGTTGTCTCAGGATATGTCTGTGCAGAACCTGTGCCGATGCAGGAAGTTGCCATCGATGATCCCACTGCAAATGCAGACATATTGCATTATTCAGAGTTGAATCGAAACAATGCATTTGTAGATAAGTTTAGTAGTGCTTTATCAAATTCATTAGCTCAAGGTAATACACCTACTTCACCGCATTTTTCTCCTGTGGAACCGATGTCTCCGCTTCTTCAACCCACAATGCGTCCACTGGAGCCAAGCCTCAGTTTTGGCGAAACCTTTGTTATACGCCATGAGCTTCCTTGGTTTAAACCTGAACCTAGAAACTATGAACAAATTGTGAAGTTTTTGTTTGGAGACCAAAAACCATTCCGCGTTGTCCCGCAGTTCCCTGTAACTGAAAACGGGTTATTTGGTCGCCCTGAATACATGCCATTTATTGCCGATAGAATAGGCTGCGCCGCAGCTGCGGCAAATCTCTCAGGGCTTTATGGATTGGAAAACTATGAGCGAGAATGCTTTGTGTCTGAAATAGATATACCACAAGCGATAAAGGAAGTTACCGGTGTACTCGCTGTTGGAAGCATCCGAAAACCTTTTTGTGGAGGTACAATTATTGAAAGACGACACATACTCACAGCGCGTCATTGCTTTTATAATGATGATGGAAGTCCGAGAAATCTGGTCGAGCTTCTAAATCAAGGTAAAATTGACTTTGTGATTCGCGGAAGTGGGCAAGGGCGCAATCGTGTAACTGTAATGCCAGATACATTATCCGATGTTTCAAAAACAAAGGTAAACGCAAATAACGATTTTATTGTGTTAAAGTTGGCTGTTCCGCTCGAAGGTGCCGTTGCAGAGCTGATTTCTGATTCAAGTAAACCCCAAGCACCTCATGGTTTGTGGCTATACGGTCCATTTCCGAGTTATCGCCAGTTATCTATGAATAGCACCCAACTTCATTATATGCGTGCTTCAAAACCAAAGCTGTGTGCAGTCGTTTACTATGATTCAGAGGATAACTGTGTTTATCACAGTTGCCAAACAAGAGAGTCAACTTCTGGCTCCGGTCTTTTGCAGCTTACTAATAGTGGAGTGCGCCTTATTGCAACCCATCGAGGACCGTCGAACTCAGACGCCCCATGTGATGCAGACGAGCATAGAGATGTTCTTGTGACTGAAGACTTAAACGGCGGTATTGCTTCAAAGGGGTTTAACGTGGCAACACTTATTCAAAAACAGGAGATAGAACGATGGATTTCATCAGAATTGGATTAGTAACGTTGTTGCTAAGCGGATGCAAAATGACTCAAGCAAGTCCTTCTCCCGGGAAAATAGAGTGGTTGGAAACCTGTCCCGGGGATGCTACCGCGGCTACATACAATCTTGCTAACGTTCCTGAACTTGATCCTCTGACCGAGGCAGGAGCGGTCGAACTATCGCCGGTTTTAACCACTGTTTTGTCTTCACTAGGTTCTGCGATCATAAGCAACGGGCTTAACTTGGCCGGAGAAAAACTAAAAGAGGCTGCTGAAGAAAAAGTCGTAGATACTCTGCACTTTGGAGACAGCAAGTTATACGCGGGCCGCACCAATGCAAACGACGAAGATCCACAAGCGTTGTTTGCAAACGCAAAGCTGGTATTTAAGTCACGATGCCTAGTTGTCATGTCAAAGAGCACCATAGATGCTAAGGATAAGGCGAATAAAACGCTATTGTTGCAGCAAATGAGTGAAAGCTATCTAGCACTGAATAAATTTGTTGGCGAAAGTGATTTGCACTCAACCTTAAATGATGGGGACGAGTCGGTCGTTAATGAAAATGAAACTGAGGCACAGAACAAAACAAAAAAGTGGAAGTCTGGTAAAGCAGCACTTACCAAATTCATAGACAATAGTTTCACGGGAAATAGTGTTCCTGGTCTCGTGGCAGTAATAGATATCGTGCCATCCCCTACGCTTGATAGCTTTCGATTTGAGTCTCGTTATGTTGCTGTCGATCATAGTATTAGAGAACGTAAACGTGATTCTAAAAAGCGCGATTTCACACTTAGTATTAGCCTAAGTAGTCCGGGAACAGCGAATGCAATTACTACTCTGCTGAAATATCAGGGGGTAAAGAGAGGTTCACCATTTGAGAGATATTCTGCGGCTAGTTCCGCAGTCAATTCAAGATGGAAGGTATATCCAACCCTAACTGAGACAGAGCAGAAAGCAGCAGAAGTTTTTACAAGCTCTTCAAAAAAGTTATCTGCTAGCGCAGACAGCTACGTAAAGTTAGCGGTAAAAGGCGAGTTACAAAGCCCACCTAATGGTATTCAGTTAATCACTCCCGTTTCAGCAAATTACAATTATTGCCGGATAAATACGGATCAACCAACTACACCGCTTCAACGTGCACAAATTCAACTCAAAAAAATTAATACAAAACAACAATGGCATGTTTTAAATGCGCCATCTGATGACGCAACTGATGATGTTAAGGACACCTATTTTGAGCAAACATTAGCATTACAGTTGTACGAGGGTTATTGGCGTGCATGCGCAGATTACTACATCTCGAGAGGGCGCCTGGAGATGTACATGGATGATTCGAAACAATTTGCATATTCAGTCGGTGTTTTCGATACCAACATTGATATTAAGGAATTTCGCGACCGTGAACTTATTAAGTTTCTGGGTGGAGTACTCGGTAGCGACTCCTTGCGCTCAGAACTAGGTGCATTGGCCGCTAAAGAAATTACAGGCGAGGAAGGAGCTAGCTTAGATGAGCTTAATACAGAGTTTGAAGCTGCAATTGTGGAAGTGGAAGTCGCACTTGGTGCACACCTGGATACCCCTACTGCGCTAACACTTGCCACTTTGAACGCCAAAAAACGGGCTGCCAATCGTATTGCAGTCGAACAAGGTCGTCCTTTGCCATATCCTGAGGCTGGAGTGTGGAGTTTTTAAATATTTTACTCTCTAATAAGCTCCATTCCTATAAATAATAAAACTGTCGTTCAAACTTCAGAGAGTGGACATGAGTAGATGTCCATTCTTTTTTCTATGAAATATTTCTTTCTGTTATAGAAGTTAGTTGGCTTTGAATCGACTGTTCATAGACCCAGTTAAACTAAGGCGAATGGATAACTATAATCAACCGTCTGCTTTGTTTCGGAGGACAGTAACATCCCGCGGTTTCGTCCACCGAAGATTATCTGATATCTGCCCGAGCGTAGGACATCAAGGTGGATCTTAATGGAGGGCAGATAACTGATAACCTAAACATTACCGCCTCTTGACGTTATTTCATACTGAATGACCATATTACGTACAAAGCCTTTGTCGGAATCTCGTTAATGACCGCTTTTGACCATGAAGAGACGTTTTCAGTATGAAACTATATTACTCTAACTGTGTGTAGTTTCAGCGTAAGCGATCAATTTAGACCGTCTTTTCCTCATTGAACTACCCCGTAAAATAGTCCCCGTAGATTTTACTCACGGAGACTTAATCGATGGCAACAAAA
>MDTG01332920.1_pt1 | contig 17637 bp, 19 predicted proteins | sample 811421 | NCBI WGS metagenome assembly MDTG01 (sample SAMN05326645, study PRJNA326480) | marine metagenome | isolation source: seawater | place: Pacific Ocean: South East | collected 2011
CGACGTCCCGACCCCGGAGAATGATGTGTTTACAGGCCAGCCACTGCCCTACTTCCAGCCCTTGATCGACACCGCCACTGGCCGCATTGCCGGCTACGAAGCCTTGGCGCGCCTGCGCGACGATGAGGGCAATGTCCGCAGCGCCGGCCCGCTGTTCACCGACCCGGCCACGCCGCAGGAAGACCTGCTGGAGCTGGACCGCAGCATCCGCCGACAGGCGCTGGAACGCTTCCGCGACACCCCCGAAGGGTTTCTCAGCCTGAACATCTCGCCCGCCTGGATCAGCCAGCTGCAACCGGGCAAGCCACTACCCAGCCTGCAACTGCTTGAAGAAATGGGCATTGCCAGTGATCAGGTGGTGTTTGAGATCACCGAGCTGCAGGGCAGCATCCAGCAGCTGCGTGAAGTCGTGCAGCGCTACCGCGCCGCTGGCATTCGCATCGCCATTGACGACTTTGGCGCCGGCTACTCCATGCTCGACCGCGTACTGGCGCTGGAGCCCGACATCCTCAAGCTGGACATCCAGCTGTTCCGTCAGGCGGCCGCCGGCAACGGCAACAGCGGCGACTTTGTACGCGCGCTGGCCCTGATGGCAGAAAAGAGTGGCTGCTGGATCATCGCCGAAGGGGTGGAGACAGAGCAGGAGCTGCACTTTGCGCTGGAGTGCGGCGCCCGCTACGTGCAGGGCTACCTGTTTGGCCAGCCAGCGGAGAACTTCCTGCCCAGCGAAGCCGTACAGCAGCAATTCTCGCGGATGCGCGATCATTACGTTCACGCCAAGCTGGCAGAGCGCGAAAAGCTGGCCCACCTGCGCCGCTCACTGGCAGAGCTGTTTGCCGAACTGCGCCAATGGTTACAACAGGGCGCCCAACCTGCGCGCCTGCCCGACCCACGCAATTACCCGTGGCTGCTGCGCTGTTTTCTGTGTGACGCAGAGGGCACGCAGATCTCCCCCAACTTTGACTGGCGCGATGGCGCCTGGCAAACCGACCCCCGCTACCTCGATCATAACTGGTCCTGGCGGCCGTATTTCTATCAGATTCTGGCCGAGGCCGGCGAAGACAGCCGCGTGATCCTGTCCAACCGCTACCGCGACGCCACCACCAACCAGTACTGCATGACCTCCGGACTGTTCATCGACGATAGCCGCCACCTGCTGCTGGTCGACATCGACGCCTCCGCGCTCTGAGGCCCACTCAGGCGCTGCCCCGGCGGCGCTGCAGCGGCAGACTGATACGCACCAGCAAGCCCCCTTCCGGGGCCTGCTCTAGCGCCAACGTGCCCTGATAGGTTGCGACCATATCCCGCACAATCGCCAGGCCCAGCCCATGCCCCGGGGCTTGCTGATCCAGCCGCGCGCCGCGTCCGAGCACCTGGTCACATTCGGCCGGAGCAATGCCGGGGCCGTCGTCGGCCACCTCCAGATCGAGCTGATCGCCGCGCAAGTGCCAGGCAACCCGCACCTCGGCACGCGCCCATTTGCAGGCGTTATCCAATAGATTGCCCAGCAGCTCCAGCAGGTCTTCGCGATCAAAGGGCCAACTGCCGGACAGCTCGCCCTGCAGCTGAATCTGCGAGCCATTCGGGTACAGACTCTGCAGGGTCTGCACCAGAGCGGTAAGGTCAGCGCCCGGCGTAAAGCGCTGCCCACGCGCCTGATCCGGCGCCAACCGGGCACGCTGCAGCGTACGCTCCAACTGCGCGCGGATACTCTGCACCTGCGCCTGCAGCTCCTGCCAATCGCCCTGCGGCAGCTGTCCTGAGAGGCTCTCAAGACGGCTCTCGATGACCGCCAGCGGCGTTTTCAGGGCATGGCCCAGATCACCCGCACTGTTACGCGCGCGCTCCAGCACAGACTCAATCTGCTGGCCCAGGTGGTTGATTTCGGCCACCAGCGGCGCCAGTTCCTCCGGCACCTGTTCGTTCAGCTGCAGACGCTCCCCGCTGCGCCACTCCGCCAGCTCGCCCTGCACCTTGCGCAGCGGCCCGAGCGAGCGGCGCAGAAACCAGTGCTGCAGCGCCGCAGCCAGCAGCACTACCAGCACGCCGAGCCCGCTCAGCCACCAGCTGGCCCGACGAAACTCAACCAGCAACGGCTCATAATCGATGGCCACACTGATGGTCAGCCGCTCACCGCCCTTGAGGTATTCCCCGGACCAGACCAGCAGCTCCTGACCATCCGGCCCTGGCAGCAACTCGGTCTGCAGACCATCTCCCGGCAACGGCAAACGGTGATCCCAGAGTGAGCGTGAACGCCACTTCTCTTGCCCCTGCACAACGAAATAACGCCCCGAGTAGGGGCGTCGATAGTCAGGGTCAACCTTGTCCATATCCAGAAACAGGCCGTCGCTGCCACGGCTCAGGGCAGCCAGCATGCTGTCGGCTTCACGCTGCAACAGCTGGGTCAGGTAATCGCGCTGCGCCCGGTCATACAACCAGACACCGCCCTGCACAATCAGCAGCACGCTGACCAGCAACAGCGGCACCAGACTCAGCGTCAAACGGCGGCTGATGGATATCACGCACCAGCCCCCACCAGCACATAGCCCTGCCCGCGACGCGTTTCAATAGCCTCGCGGCCCAGCTTGCGGCGCAGGTGGTTGATCAGCACCTCGATGACATTGGAATCGCGCTCGTCTTCGTAGTCGTACAGGTGCTCTGCCAATCGGGTTTTGGACAGCACCTTACCCGGGTTAAGCATGAAGTAGCGCAGCAGCTTGAACTCACTTGCCGACAGGCTGACCGGCTCCTGCCCGGCGCGCACGACCTGCTGATGCGCCTCATCCAGCTGCAAACCGGCAGCGCTGAGCAGGGTTTGCGGCTCACGGCCATGGGCTCGTCGCAGCAGCGCCTGCACCCGCAACACCAGCTCTTCGTTGTGGAACGGCTTGGTCAGGTAGTCATCGGCGCCGGCCTGCAACCCTTCAACGCGCTCGGTCCAGCGGCTGCGGGCGGTGAGGATCAGCACCGGCAGTGAGCTGCCGCCCGCCCGCCAACTGCGTAGAATCTCCAGGCCGTCCATGCCTGGCAAACCGAGGTCAAGAATCGCCAGATCATAGGGTTCCTGCTCACCGAGCAGCAGGGCATCGCGCCCATCGGCCCGCCAATCCACTGCGTAGCCCGCACGCTTGAGCACCGCCAGCAGGCTGTCGGCCAGCGCCACGTTATCCTCAACCAGTAACAGCCGCATCAATCATCCTCTTCCACGTCCAGTAGTTCGCCGGTGGTCGCGTCGTATTCCAGTTCCATGACCCGCCGCGTACGGGTGACCACCTCGATTTCATAGATGTAGATGCCGTCATCAAGTTCCAGCTCGGCTTCCAGCAGGCGCCCCGGGAATCGCTCCAGCGCATCATCCACAAGCACCTGCAGGGGCACAATGTGCCCCTGCTCGGTCAGTGCCAGCGCTTCGTCCTGACTCAGGTCGTGCGCACTGACACTCAGTGGAATCAGCACCAGCGCCCACGCCAGTGGGCGGCTGATGCGCCGCGATTCAGTCGTCGCGGCGGTGTTCCAGAACGTCGCCATTGCTCGCATCCAGGTCAATGTCCCACTCCTGCCCTTGGGCATCGCGGATTTCAACTTCGTAGACATAGCGGCCATAGTGCTTGTCCAGATCAGTATCGGTGATGGTGCCGGGTTGCACCGACAGTGCCTTTTCGTTCAGGCTTTCCAGTGACTGAATGGTACCCTGCTCAACCAGACCGGGGACCTCATCCATGCGTACGTCGTCGTCTGCCAGCACGGCAGCACTACCCAGACCCAGGATGGCGGCGCAGGACAGAGAAACAAGTTGCTTGTACATAGTCATTTCCTCTCTTGGTGTTGGTGGTACCGAACCGTTCGGCACCGCCTTCTGACAGGTTCAGACTATAGCCACCAGCTGAAACCAACCTTAAAATCGGGCGCGCAGCCACAGGGAACCCGCTCAGCATGACAGCGATACAGGTTAAAGCACCGGCGTTGACGCTCCGCGCAGGGCAGCGCGCCATTCAGCACATCCGCGAAAACGGCCTGCAGCCAGCCGATGTGCACATGATTCCCGGTGCCGCCGGCGGCCCCAAGGCGCTCGGCATCCAGGGGCTGGACTTGGCGCTGTTCGGCGAATGGCTGCCGCGCGCCCCGCAGCCACGTAGCCTGATTGGCGCGTCCATCGGAAGTTGGCGCTTCGCCAGCGCCTGTATGCCCAACCCGGTACACACCCTGCGCCAACTTGGCGAATTGTACACCGCCATGCGCTTTCCCAAGGGCGTCACCATCCAGACCATCAGTGCTGCCTGCGGCGACATGATTGACGAGCTGCTGCAGGGGCAATTTGACGCCATTCTCAGCAACCCGCATTACCGCCTGAACATTGTCGTGGTAAAAAGCCGCGGCCTGCTGCGTGATGACTCACGTACCCGCCTGGCCCTCGGCCTGGGCGGCGTGATCGGTGCCAACCTGCTGGGTCGCCGGCACCTGGGCCGCTTCTTTGAACGGGTCATTCTGCACGACCCGCGCCAGCTGCCGGCCCTTGAAGAGCTGCGCGACTTCACCAGCGCGCATGTCGAGCTGACCAGTAACAACCTGCGCTCGGCCCTGCTGGCCTCCGGCTCTATACCCATGGTGATGGAAGCGGTGCGCGACATTCCCGGTGCCGAGCCCGGCGTCTACCGCGACGGCGGCCTGCTCGACTACCATCTCGATCTGCCCTACACCGCGCCAGGCGTGATCCTTTACCCGCACTTTATCGACCGGGTCATCCCCGGCTGGTTTGACAAGACTATTCCCTGGCGCAAGCACAACGCCCAGCAACTGCGTGACGTACTGCTGCTCGCGCCATCACCCGAATACCTGGAGCGCCTGCCGCACCGCAAGCTACCGGACCGCAAGGACTTCAACCGCTATGTCTACGATAACGACGGCCGCGAGAAGTACTGGCGCAAGGCAATGAGTGAAAGCCAGCGCATGGGCGACGAGTTCCTGGAACTGGCTGACTCCGGGCAACTGATAGACCGTATTAAGCCACTGTGACAGCGCAGCATCAGGCCCTGCCATGCCCGCTCTGCAGCTCGCCGGCCCACTGGATGCTCAGCGACCGCAAGCGCAGCTACTGGCAGTGCGAGCGGTGTCTGATGGTGCACGTACCGGCGCAATGGCAACTGACTGCCAAGCAGGAAAAGGCCGAGTACGACCGCCACGAAAACCACCCGGATGATCCGGGCTACCGGCGCTTTCTCTCGCGCCTGGCAGAGCCGCTGCTGCAGCGCCTGCCACCGGCCAGCTGCGGCCTCGACTTTGGCTGTGGCCCGGGCCCGGCGCTGGCCTTGATGCTGCGGGAGCAAGGGCATCAGGTCAGCCTGCACGATCTCTACTACCACCCCAACCCGGCAGCGCTTGAACAGCGGTGGGACTTCATCACCGCAACCGAGGTAGTCGAACATCTGGCTGCGCCACGTGCGGTGCTGGAGCAGCTCTGGCGTTGTCTCAAGCCCGGCGGCTGGCTCGGGCTGATGACCAAGCGGGTAACCAGCCCGGAGGCCTTCAGCACCTGGCATTACAAGAGCGACCCGACCCATATCAGCTTTTTCAGCGAACACAGCTTTCACTGGCTGGCGCAACACTGGCAGGCCGAGTTGGAGATAGTGGGAGCGGATGTCGTGTTACTGCGCAAGCGCTGACTCAGCGCTTGCGATAGCGCTCTGTAAAGCCGTCAGGGTCGCGGGTGAAGGCACGCACACAGTTCTGGCAGATACAGGAGCGATTGCGCTGTTCACCCGGCACCAGCGCCAGCAGAGCCTCGGGAACGGACAGGTCAAAGCACCAGCAGTTACCTGTCTCGGCAGCGCAGGCATTGGCGCCCGCGCAGAAAGGGCAACGCGCCGCATCAACACCCGCAGGCGCCAGTTGCACCTGTCAGCCTGCCAGACGGCTCAGCAGGTTGTTCTTCACCGCCGGCCATTCGCTGGCGACGATGGAGTACACCACCGTATCGCGAATAGAGCCGTCAGGCAGAATCTGATGGCTGCGCAGAACACCATCCTGCTTGGCCCCCAGCCGCTCGATAGCGGTGCGCGACGCCTGGTTGAAGAAATGCGTGCGCAACTCAACGGCGATGGCGCCGGCATCCTCAAACAGGTGCTGCAATAGCAGCAACTTGCTCTCGCTGTTGACCGGTGTGCGCCGGGCCGCATCGGCATACCAGGTGTAGCCAATCAACGCACGGCGGTTGGCGGCATCCACGTCGTAATAGCGCGTGCAGCCCACGATATCGCCGCTGGCAAGGCTGCGCACCGCGTAGGCAAGGTTGCCCTGCTCCATGCCTTGCACCGCACGCTCAACGTACTCTGGCATGGACTCGGGCGTGGGCACACTGGCGTACCAGAGTTTCCAGCTTTCTCCATCGGCAACGGCGCGTTGCAGCGCGGCAGTGTGCGCCAGCTCAAGCGGCTCCAGCAAAACATGCCGGCCCCGCAGAGGCCCCGGTTGAATAAACATTATCGACTCCAGACAGCGGGTCAGAAACTTCCGATCACGCGGCGTGCGCCCTTGAAAGTGCGCTGCCAGAACGAGGATTCCAGCTCATCAACGCGCACCACGCCACCCGTGCTGGGCGCATGCAGAAAGCGGCCTTCACCGATGTAGATACCGGCGTGGTTTCCCCGCCCGCCATTCATGGCAAAGAGCACCAGATCGCCTGGCGCCAGCGCGCTCTCGGCAGGACGGGCTACGTTGAGGTTATAGAGATCGGAGGTAGTACGCGGCAGGCTCATGCCGGCCGCTTCGCGGTAGACGTACTGAATCAGGCCGCTGCAGTCAAAACCGGTTTCGGGCGAGGTGCCGCCCCAACGATACGGGGTACCGACCAGACTGAAAGCCTGAAAGACCACATCATTACCAAGGATCTGCGAAGAGTCGGAGGGCGTCACCGCGGGCAAGGTGCGCACCGGTGCAGACACCGCGACGGGAGGACTTTTGGGCGCACTGGAGCAGCCTGCCAGAACAGCGGTCAGAAACAGGATCAACAGCGCACTGTGCCGCATCCGGCAACCTCCAGCCCGAGGGATTTGATTAAAAAATGGACGCTCAAGTGCCCAAGGTCAAGAATTTACTTTAACTTGCCGTGCCAAGCCACAGATCAGCTGCCTTTTTCTGATCAATGGTTCACGGTAAACGCCAGCATCGCAGACAGCTGACACAAGGGCCGTCCGCTTTCCTCACGCCATTGATTGAAGGCTGCCTGCGCTGCGGCCTGATCACGCTGACTGCTGGGCATCTTGTCGATAATGCCCTGCGCCTTTAGCGCGGCAACCACATCCTCACTGGGAGCCCAGGTATCCTTGCCCAGCATGCGCAGCAGGCGCGGCGCGGATTGCCCGCCCAGCTGCGCGCCGCGCTTGGCCAGCAAACGCCAGAGGCCGACGATATCGTCCTCCGGCCAGTCAGCGATCAGGTTGCCCATGCTGCCGTACTCGGCGCGAATATCCAGCACCAGTTGGGCGTTGCGCGGCACGCTGCGCAACTTGCCAAGATGGCGAATCAGGCGGGTGTTCTGCATCAGCCGCTCAATGTGCTCGGCGCTCATCAGCACGACTTTCTCCGGGGCAAACCCGAAGAAGGCCTCCTCAAAGGCCGGCCACTTGGCGTCTACCAGGCTATGCCTAAGCCCCGCCCGAAATACCCGCAGCGCGATGGTCGACAGGTAGCGATCATCGGCAATGGCACGCAGCTCATCTGCGGTTCGCGGCTGGGGCAACAGCGCCTCCAGCGCCTGCGCCGAGCCAAAGCGATTCAGGCAATACTCGTGCAGCCAGCGATAGTCCTGCATCGACAGCTCCCGCTATCAGAGGTTCATGACGTTGAGCACACGGGACGCCGCCTGCTCATCGATACGCAGGCTGGCAAAGTCATACAGGGCGGTATCAGCCAGCTGTGAGGGCTGCACATGCTTGAGCGAGCGGAAGATATTCTCCAGTCGGCCGGGCGTGGCACGCTCCCAGCCCTGCAGCATGTCCTTGACCACCTTGCGCTGCAGGTTCTCCTGCGAGCCACAGAGGTTACAGGGGATGATCGGAAAGCCCTGCAGCTGGGCATAGGCTTCGATGTCCGCTTCGTTGCAGTACGACAGCGGGCGAATCACCACGTTGCGGCCATCATCCGAACGCAGCTTGGGCGGCATGGCCTTGAGGTTGCCGCCGTAGAACATGTTAAGGAAGAACGTCTCGATGATGTCGTCACGGTGGTGCCCGAGCGCCATCTTGGTCGCGCCGATTTCATCGGCAAAGGTATACAGGTTGCCCCGGCGCAGGCGCGAGCAGAGCGAACAGGTGGTCTTGCCCTCGGGCACCTTCTCCTTGACGATCGAGTAGGTGTCGCGTTCAAGGATGTGGTACGGCACACCGATACTGTCCAGGTAGGCCGGCAATACCTCTTCCGGAAAGCCCGGTTGCTTCTGGTCCATATTGACGGCAACCAGCTCAAACTTGATCGGCGCGACCTTTTGCAGGTACAGCAGCATGTCGAGCATGGTGTAGCTGTCCTTGCCGCCGGAAAGGCAGACCATGACCTTGTCGCCATCCTCGATCATGTTGTAGTCGGTAACCGCTTCGGCGGTCAGGCGACGCAAACGTTTTTGCAGCTTGTTCTGGTTGACGCTGAGACGACTCATGGACGGGGCACCGGTCTGGCAAAAGCCGGCATTTTACTGGAAAGCGCTGAGCATAAAAACATCAGCCCCCGTCAGTGCGACTGACGGGGGCTGATGTCGGCTCAGGCAGGCCTGGAGAAGTTAGGGTCTGTTGCCGTTTCGTGAGCTTATTTAACGCAGGTACACAGGCCCCACGCCAAAGCCCCAGAAGATGACCGAGGTCGCCATCATGGCCACCAGTACAACCAATCCGACCGCCAGCACCGAACTGGAGAACAGGAAGCCCTCATCACTGGGAATGTCCATGAAGATGGGAATGCCCTGATAGAGCAGGTAAACCGTGTAACAGATGGCTGCCGTGCCAACCAGCATCCCCAGCCACAGACTCGGATAGAGCGCAGCCACGCCCGCGATGAACAGCGGTGTTGCGGTGTAGGCAGCAAAGATCACGCAGTCGTTGAAGGTCGGGCTGGCGTCGTAGGTACGCGCCATCCAGTGGATAAAGGCACCCATGACGGCCACACCAGCCAGCATTGCCAGGTAGGACAGCACGGTCATCTGCAGCGCACTGGCCTGCGTCAGTTTGACCGCCTCCGGCGTGCCGATGGTCCAGCCGATCTGGGTGGTGCCTATATAGGCGGATACAGCCGGAATGGCTGCCAGCAGCAACACATGGGTTAGGTACATGTGGCCGATGCTTTCTTCCTCACCCCTGATTTCCTTCCACTCCTCGTCAGGATGGGTAAACAGCCCCACTACATGATGGATCATGGTCTGACCTCCTCATTATTATTAAGCCCCGGCCGGACAGCTCCGACAGGAGTACCGGACACGCCTTGGCGCAGCCCTGTACTGACTATAGTCAAAAAGCGTGCGGCAGATCAGACCCTGCTTAGAGAGATTGGCGACTTCAGGTTTTGCGGTAATAGCGTTGCAGAATTAGCATCGCGCGATTGATTTCCTGCGCCTGAGCCGTGCTGCCGCCACGGTCCGGGTGATGCCGGCTGAGCAGGCTGCGGTAGCGCTGCTTCAGGGCTGCCGGTGCGGGCGCCCGGTCAAAGCCCATGACTTCCAGGGCCTGTTCTACTTCAGCGTCGGAGATTGCTCCACGCCCGCGCCAGAAGCCGTCGAGCAGGTGCTGCACATCATCGGCGTTGGTCTGGCGCCACTGCTCCCAGTCCTGGTAATAACGGCGCAGCGGATCATCCAGCTGCACCGCCGCCTCGCCCGGCGGTCGTGCGCGCAGGGCGATCTTCAGTACATGGATATCCAGGCTCAACTGCTCCTCGGTCACCTCATCAGCCAGGTGGTACAGGCGGTTGAACAGCAGAAAGTGCAGACGAAACAGCTGCAGCGGCTCACGCAGTGCACCGGGCTCGGCAAACAAAGAGCCGGGTAGTTGCTCGGCCAGCAACTGCAACAGCTGATGTTCGCTTATCCCTTGGGGATGGGCCTGCAAGATCGCGCGCAACTGCGCACTGAAATCATCAGGCACCAGGTCTTGCGGGTATACCTCGGTCATCGCCGGAGTGTATCAGCGCCAGCCACCTCACCCAAACCGTCATCACTTTGCCATCAAAGCGACAAGCCCCTGTCACGCCAAGTGCGTATCACTGTCACCTTCCAAGATCTCAGCAAGGACAGTAAAAAATGAACAGATGGGTACTCGCCGCGACGACCACCGCCATGCTGGCCGCGTTGGCCGGCTGCAACAGCGACAGTGACAATGACGACGCCGTGGTCGAACCGCCAGCGGTAGTCACCCCTGACAGCATCAACCTGAGCTTCCTGGGTCGCTACAGCGCCGGCATCTTCGCCGAAAGCGCTGCCGAGATCCCGGCCTTTGACCCGGTCAACAAGCGCATTTTCATCGTCAATGCACAAAAAGGTGCGGTCGATGTGCTGGATGCAACAGACCCGGCCAACCCGACGCTGATCGATACCCTGACCGCTGCCGACGTCGCCGCTGACGCCGTGGTCAACAGCATCGCCTACAAGGGCGGCTACCTGGCTGTAGCCATCGAAGCCTCACCCAAGACAGACAACGGCTTTGTCGCCCTGTACGACGCCACAACCCTTGATCTGCTGGGCTCCGCGCAGGTCGGCGCACAGCCCGACATGCTCGCCTTCAGCCCGGACGGCAAGTACCTGCTGACCGCCAACGAAGGCGAGCCGAGCAACGACTACAGCGTTGACCCGGTCGGCTCCATCAGCATCCTGAGCTTGACCGACGATGAGATCGTCGAAGTCAGAACCGCTACCTTCAGCAGCTTCAACGCCCGCCGCGACGAGCTGATCCAGGCTGGCGTGCGTATCTTTGGCCCCAATGCCAGTGTCGAGCAGGACCTGGAGCCCGAGTACATCGCCATCTCCGAGGACAGCAGCACCGCCTGGGTTGCCCTGCAAGAAAACAACGCCCTGGCCAAGATCGATATCGCCAGCGCCACCGTCACCGAGATTCTGCCGCTGGGCTACAAGGATCACGGTGTGGCTGGCAACGGCATTGACGCCAGTGACGAAGACGGCGAAATCAACATCACCACCTGGCCCGGTGTGCTGGGCATGTACCAGCCTGATGCCATTGCCGCCTACAGCGCCGGTGGCAACACCTACCTGGTCACCGCCAACGAAGGCGACTCACGCGCCTGGGGCGAGGATGATGACGCCTACTGGGCCGGCGATGCCAGCAAGGGCTTTGTTGAGGAATTCCGCGTCAAGCACCTGGTGCACGCCAGCGGCTTTGACCGCCGCGCCGGCGACGACCTGCCGCCGCAACTGCGTGAACTGGCAGCCGGCGCCCTGCTCAACCCCACCACCTTCAGCTACTGCGGCGCCACCGCCGCTGATCCGGGCGACTGCCGTGAAGATGACACCCTGGGCCGCCTAACCATCGCCTGGACCGATGGCTATCGCAAGGACGCCGCCGGCAACCCGGTGATGTTCGATGCCGCCGGTAATGAAAACGTCGCGGGTGACCGCCTGATGTACGACAACCTGTACGCCTACGGTGCTCGCTCGTTCTCGATCCGCGATGCCGATGGTGCGCTGGTGTGGGATTCGGGTGATGCGCTTGAGCAGTACATTGCCAGCGCCGACTGCATGCTGGGTGCCAACCGCGATATCCCCTGCGCCGACTACTTCAACTCGACCCACGATGAAGGTGACGTGTTCGACAACCGCAGTGACAACAAGGGCCCTGAACCCGAAGGCGTCACTATCGGCCAGCTGGGCGAGAAGACCTTTGCCTTCCTGGGTCTGGAGCGTATGGGCGGTGTGATGGTATGGGATATCACCGACCCGACGGCACCGGAGATGGTGGACTACCTGAACACCCGCGCCGACTGGAACACTGAAGACACCGAATCCGTGCTGGCCGATGCCGGTGACCTGGGGCCCGAAGGTCTGGTGTTTGTCTCTGCCGAGGATTCACCGAACGGTGAAGCTCTGCTGATCGTCGGTCACGAAGTCAGTGGTACCACCACGGTGTACCAGATCAACCAGGTACTGCCGTAACACAGGCCGGCTGACGCCTCGTGAGCCCACAGGGCCGGCCAATTGGCCGGCCCTGTTCATTTGCGGCTAGGCCACCTCGTCGCTATGTTCCAGCGCCTCGCGGTGCACCCCACGTACCGCCTGCAGGAACTCATCGCCCCAACGGCGAATATCGTTGTGCTGGACTATCCCGAACAACTCCCGCAACCGCGCTTCGCGCTCGGCACGGCCCAGTGTCAGGCCGATATAGAGCCCGTCGCGCAGGTCATGCGGGTCATGCGGGTTGGTCAACAGCGCCCCGTGCAGCTCGGCGGCGGCACCGGCAAACTCCGATAGCACCAGCACCCCGGCGCCGCCACAGAGCCCCTGGGTTGCAACGTATTCCTTGGCAACCAGATTCAGTCCGTCACGCAGCGGGGTAATCCACATCACATCCGCCATCAGGTAATAGGCCACCAGCTGGTCGAAGGGCACGGCGCGGTAGAAAAACTGCACCGGCGTCCAGCCAACCCGCGAGAACCGTCCGTTGATGCGCCCCACCGCCTGCTCGATCTGGCCCAACAGCTCGGCATAGATGGTCATCTCCCGCGCCGCCGGCACGCAGATAGTGATCAGGCTGACCTTGCCGATCAGCTCCGGGTGCGCCTCCAGCAGCGCTTCAAAGGCCAGCAGCTTGGCGTAGGTGCCCTTGGTGTAATCCAGCCGCTCAACCGACAGCACCACGCGGATACCTTCCAACTCCTTGCGCAGCATGGTGATCTGCTCCTGACAGACCTCGCTGTCGAGCACCTGTTGCACACGGTCAACATCCAGCCCGACCGGGTGAGCGCCCAGGCCGATCTCGCGGCCGTGCACCTTGATGCGCGTGGCCATGCGCTCCAGCCCGACAGCGCAGCCGTAAGTCAGGTAGCGCGGCGCACAACCGGTTTCTTCCACAACCTCCAGCGGCGCGACGCCACGCACCACGTCAACAAAGTTCTCGGCCTGACGGGGAATATGAAAGCCGATGTAGTCGCACTGCAGCAGACTGCCGATGATTTCGCGGCGCCAGGGCAGCACGTTGAACACGTCAGCAGACGGGAAGTAGGTATGGTGGAAAAAGGCGATATTCAGGTCCGGGCGCAGCGGTCGCAAGAACGCCGGCACCATCCACAGGTTGTAGTCGTGCAGCCAGACCACCGCGCCCTGCGCCGCCTCGGCGGCAGTGCGCTCGGCAAACAGGCGGTTGACCTTGAGAAACACCGCCCAGTCCTCTTCACGGAATACGGCGCGCTCCCAGAAGGTATGCAGGGTCGGCCAGAACGCCTCTTTGGAGAAGCGCTTGTAGAAGACATCCACGTCATCCTTGGTCAAAGCGACCCTGGCCGCAACCAAATTAGGGTAGCGCTCGGCATCTACCTTGGTGTGCACCTCAAAGCCTTCGCGCCGGCGCGGGTCGTGAATCGACCAGGCCACCCAAGAGCCCTGCTGATCACCGGCAAAAAAGCTCAATAGTGTCGGCAAAATCCCATTCGGCGAGGACGGCGGACGGCGTATCACCTTGCAGTCCTGCTCCACCTCCTCGTAAGGCAGGCGGTGATAGACCATCACCAGGTCAGCCTTGCCCTTGATCTGCAGGTCGCGCAGCTCGGAATCCACACCCAGCGGGCCTAGAAAACCGAAATGCGAGACCGCTTCAAGAATCCCGCCGCAGCCGCTCAGACGGGCGTGCAGTACCTTCGCACGGTCGCCGGTGGCCTCCAGCAGGGCCTGCTCCGACTCACCGACGCACACGCCCTTGAAGCCCTGCTCGTACATCGACAGGTCATTCAGGGTATCGCCCGCGACCAGTACATCATCCACCGACTCACCCAGGTGCTCGACCAGACGCTGCAGGGTACTGCCCTTGTTGACGCCACGGGGCAAGCAATCCAGGTACATGCCGGCGGAGAACAGCAGGTCGCAGTCCAGCGCCTCGACAGCAGCGCGCAGCTCGTCGGTTACCGCATCCGGCTCACAGAACCAGGAGCAGCGGCGCTGCTGCGGCACCTGCTGACGCTCCAGCCCGGGGAAGCCGGCCAATTTTTGCAGAATAAGCTGCTCGCCCGGCCAGCGCGCATCAATCTCGCTCTGCACCGGGTAGACCGGCTGCAAGGTCTTGCCATCCACCACGGTCGCACCGACATCGCAGATGATGTAATCGGGTTGCGGGATCGCCGGATCCGAGAGCAACGGCACCACCACCTCAAGACCGCGGCCGGTAACAAACACCAGGGTGATGCCCGGGTGCGCGCTGATCAGTTGGTAAAGGCGCTGACGATTGTCGGGGTCGCCAGCAAGAAAGGTTCCATCCAGGTCAGTAGCCAACATCATGATTGAGGTCTCCCTGTTGCATCGGAATCGGTGTCGGGTGCCTGCTCGGCTTCAGCGGCAGGCTCATCGGTGCGCGCAGCGGCGTCAGCCTCATCGCCACCCGCCTCTTCCAGCATCATCTCCAGCACGGCGGTGGAGGTACGCACCATGGGCACCTGGTGGGCGGCGCCATCGACAATACGGTCACGGCCGGCCCGCAGCTGCCAGCCGGCATAAAGGGCACAGAGTGCAAACATCAGCGTGAAGAACAGCGGCAAGGCCACCGGCGTGGCGCTCATCAACAGGCCTGCCAGTGCCGGCCCTATTGCCGCCCCAACGCCATGCAGCATCAGCAATGCCGCGTTACCCGAGAGAATATCTTCCTGGTGTAAATGATCGATCAGGTGTGCCACCACCGCCGGGTAGACCGAGAAGGAGCCCGCACCAAACACCGCTGCCCCCAGCAGCAGCCACAACCCGAACGGGCCGAGCGCCGCCATCAGCAGGCCACCGACCGCCGCACTGCCGGCAATGATCACCAGCGCTCGACGGCGGTCGATGCTGTCCGACAGCCGCCCCATGGGCCACTGGGCTAGCGCACCGGCGACAATCACCAGCGACACAAACCCGGCAATCTGCGCGGTATCCATGCCCATGCGCGTAGCGTAAACCGCACCAAGCCCCCAAAAGCCGCCCATGCCCAGTCCGGACAGCAAGGCCCCGGCACAAGCCACAGGCGCAGCCTCCCAGAGACGGCGCAGTGACAAGGCCGGCGTATCAGTAATGACCGGTTGCGACAGGCGGGTGGCCGATACCGGCATCACCGCCAGCACCACCAGCATCGCGGCAATCACAAACAGCGTGAAGTTAAGCGGGCTGTCCCAGTTCAGCAGTTGCTGAGCCAGCGCCAGCGAGCCCAGGTTGATCGCCATGTAGCAGGCAAATACCTGTCCGCGCCGCTCTGGCGGCGCCTGGGTGTTGAGCCAGCTTTCGATCACGGTGTAGATGCCGACCAGCGCAACCCCGGTCATCACCCGCAGCAGCAGCCAGACGCCAGGCAACATCCACAACAGGTGGATCAGCACGCAGGCCGCCTCGGCCGCAGCGAGAAAGGTAAAGGCACGAACATGTCCCATGCGGCGAATCAGCCGCGGACATAACCAGGTACCGAGAATAAAGCCGGCAAAGTAGGCGGAGCCCAGCAGACCGAGCGTCTGGTCGCTGAACCCTTCGGCACTGCCGCGCAGGGCGAGCAGCGTATTGAGCAGGCCGGTACCCAGCAGCAACAGAGCGATGCCGCACAGCAGGGCCGCAATGGGCACTACGAGTCGAAGCATGGAACCGAATCTCCTTAGTGGCGTCGGGTCCAGGCAGGTTTGGGGGTGTAAATTTATGTGCAATATTTATATTCAGCTGTAAACACCCTACCGCAAACCGGGCGGCGCTGACCAGCCCGGATTGCCTGAACCTTCAAAACACAGGGCACATGACGCTACACTGGCCGACAATCGCAGACAGGAACCTCTCCCCGCCATGGCTACCATCAAAGACCACGCCCGCCGCCTCTGCGCGCCCTTGCTCAACCCGCTGGAAGCCGGTGACGCTCCGTACCATTACGCGCCCAAGAGCCGCGCCATTCTGGTCATCATGAGCTTACTGTTCATCGCCCTGGCCAGCGCGCTCGGGCTACTGTTGCCGGCCGGCAGCGATCCGTTTTTCATCTTGCCCGTGGCTGTCTTCGGCCTACTCGGGGCGCTCGGCCTGCTGGTCGCCTGGCTAGGCAGCGAACGCGCCGTCGCACGGCTGTGGAATAGCCGGTAGGGCTAGGGTCTGTTGACGGTTCGTTCACCTGCCTGTTGCTGCCTGTAACGCCGCCAATCGAGGAGCGAGGAGAGTAGTTTGTTCAGCACATCCCTGTGCTTCACCCCTTCGGGGCTAGCGCACAAAAACGACGAGCGACGCGTAGTGGCGGCGTTACAGGCACAACCCGTAGGGCCGGGGCCATTTTTCGGCCATGCTGCGTTGTCAGTCGCTTCTGTGGAGCGACCACACTGCGCTCCTTCCGCCTTGCCTGGCCGAAAAATGGCCTCCGGCAGGCGGGTGAACGAACCGTCAACGGACCCTAAGGCATGACCCCCAAGCAATTGCTGATTGTCGCGCACGCACCCTCGCCCAACACCCGCAAACTGGCAGAGGCAGCGCTGCGCGGCGCACGCCATCCGGATATCGAGCAGGTTGAGACCCGCTGGGTGCCGCCGCTGGAGGCACAACCGCAGGACGTGCTGCAGGCCGACGCCATTATTCTGGGCACCACCGAAAACCTGGGTTACATGAGCGGCGCGCTCAAGGACTTCTTCGACCGCTGCTACTACCCCGTACTGGAAGAAAAACAGGGCCTGCCCTGTGCGCTTTATATTCGCGTCGGGATGGACGGCACCGGCACCCGCCGGGCGGTCGAGTCGATTATTACCGGCCTGCGCTGGAACTGGGTGCAGGCGCCGCTGACCCTGCGCGGCGAGTGGCAGGACGCCTTTGAACAGCAGGTGGAGGAGTTGGGCATGTACATGGCCGCAGGCCTCGATAACGCGGTGTTCTGATGGAGCGCATCATCGCCCGTACCGAAGCCTGCTACGTCAAGGCAGAGCAGTTTTTTCAACGCACCTTTGCCCGCCCCGATATCCATCTTGACCTGCGCGGCCAGCGCGCCGGCGTTGCCTACCTTGATCGCAACCTGCTGCGCTTTAATGGTCAGATGTACCGGGAGAACAGCGCGCACTTTCTGCAGCAAACCGTTGCCCACGAGGTGGCGCATCTGATTGCCCATCAGCTGTACGGCCACCGCATTCGCCCGCATGGCCGCGAATGGCAGGCGCTGATGACCGGACTGTTCGAGCTGCCGGCTGATCGCTGCCACAACTACGCTGTGGCCCGCAGACGCAGCACCCAGTATCTGTATCGCTGCGCCTGCCCGGACCACATGCCTTTTACCGCGCGCCGCCATGCGCTGGTAAAAAAGGGCAACCGCTATCTGTGCCGGCGCTGCGGCGATGCGCTGCATTTCACGGGCAAGATCCAGCAGGTCTGAGGCTCTAGGGAAACGCTGCACAAATCAGCCATCTGCCTGAGTACCCAGCCCCGAGTATAATCATCAGACAGTGCCACTACCTCAGCCAGGCCGCCCGATGAAG
>MDTG01016581.1_pt1 | contig 17633 bp, 17 predicted proteins | sample 811421 | NCBI WGS metagenome assembly MDTG01 (sample SAMN05326645, study PRJNA326480) | marine metagenome | isolation source: seawater | place: Pacific Ocean: South East | collected 2011
ATTTTTTTCTAAGGATTTTTTAATATTTATGTCTATTTTTCTATCTTTAATTATTTTCATCGCGGACTTAAAAGCTCCAACACCAGGTAAAATTATATTTGTTGATTTTAAAATATCTGAGGGTTTATCAGATACAATTGGTTTATAGCCCAAGTGTTTTATGGCATTAACCATTGATCCCGTATTATTGATTTTGTAATCAATTATTAAAATTTCTTTCATTCTAAGATAACTTTATTTTTGGAACTATTTTGTTTCCTTTTTTTTCAAATAAAGATTTGTTGGAATGTTTAAATAAAGTCTTATAAAATGTATTTTTATTCATTTTAAAATATTCTAGATAAAGATCTATAAATTCAGAGGGTAAGTGTCCATCATACAATTTTACAAGAGAAATAGCTTGATTCCTATCCATTGCACCTCTTCTAACTTCTATACATGAATCGGCTGTCGCTCTTCCAAAACCAAACTTTAAATACATTAAGTATGTATGTAGAGCTACAAGCGCTTGGTCATTTTGAGCAAAATTAGTAAAAGTACCTAAATTATTTTTTTTTGACTCTTGCAATCCACAATATTCTTTTGCAACTAAGTAATTTCTATAAGGATCCCAGTTTTCAAAATATGACCAATGTGTAATTTTAAGTTTTTTAGATATAGCTTCTTCAGGAAATTTAAAAAAATAATCTTCATTACCTTTAAATTTAATTTTACTAAATACTTTTTGATATACACCCTCAAGATAAATTTTTTTCATATAGTTTTGATCATAAAGTGGGGTTTTTATATTTTCAGGATTTCCACCATATTCTACCTCTCCATCTTCCCCATAAAATATTAAATCAATATTAAAATTTATTGCAACTCTTAATACAATTGTATGTATTGCAACCAACCATCCAAAATAAGGGAAGCCAATTTCAGTAAATCCAGCAGTATTTATTTTTCTCATTATTTTAGAATTAGCATCAATGCTCACAAGATCATATCCCGAGTCTACAAAATTTTTTAAATTTCTAGTTCCAACATCAAGCTGTAAAGGAGGAGTAGCAGTTACAGTTAATGGTTTCATTTTAAATTTATTTTTCAACATATGTGAGACATAGGAGCCATCCTTTCCACCACTCACAGGAACCAAAACATTAAAATTTTTATGCTTTTGCTTAGCTTCGTTTAATAATTTATCTAGAAATTTTTTTCTTTTTTTCCAATCAATTTTTTTTTTTTCTATACTCCACAGGCATGCATTGCACACTCCCTTAGAATTAAATTGCATTCTGGGCCTCGATAACGGCATCACACAGTTAGAACACCTAATTAATATATTATTATTTATTATTTTTTTTGACATAATTATTGATGATAGTTGAAATAGTTTTTATTTGATACAGACCTAAAGAAAAAAAACTAGGCAAACAAATACCTGTATTGTAAATTTTGTCTGAATTTGGAAATTTTTCATTTTTTGTATATTTTTTATATGGTTTCATTCTATGCACTGGAAAAAATGGGTTTCTAACTTCAACCCCCTTATTGTTGAGAGCAGTAATTAATTTATCTCTTTTGAGTTGGCTAAAATTATTAATTAATATTATGTAAAGCCAGTAAGAATGCTGAGAATTGCTCGGAGCATATGGTAATATTAAATTTTTATCTTTTATAAGATACTTTTCATACATTTTAGCTATCCAAATTTTTTTTTGTATAAACTTTTTTATTTTTTCAACTTGAGCTACTCCAACTGCTGCCTGCATATTGGTAATTCTGTAGTTAAAACCAATGTCCGTATGGTAATATTTAATCTTTTCAGACATAGAATGATTTCGCAAGCTTTTAGCTTTTTGGAGGTATTTTTTTTCTTTAAAAACTATTAAACCTCCTTCGCCTGTTGATATTGTTTTATTTCCAAAAAAACTGAAAGTACCAGCATCCGAGTCAATTCCAACATGTCTGTTATTTAAAAAACTACCAATGGCTTCAGCACAATCCTCAATTACAAATATATGTTTTTTTTTTGCTAATTTAATAATTTCTTTTATGTTTTGAGGGTATCCATAAGTATGCACAATAATTATTGCTTTAGTTTTTTTATTTATTTTCTTTTTTAGTTTATCTAAATCTATACAATAAGTTTTGCTATCAACATCGACAAGTACAGGTTTGGCTCCACAATAAATAATTGAATTGACTGGAGCTATAAAAGTAAAATTTGGAACTATAACTTCATCGTTTTCTTTAATACCTAATGATTTTAAACACAAGTGTAGAGCTGTGGTTCCACTTGAACAGGAAATAGAGTTTTTTGAACCAAGGAATTTAGAAAATTTTTTTTCAAATAACTCCACATATTTTCCTCTTGAAGATATCCATCCGGTTTTTACACAATCTAAAACATAATTTATTTCATTACCAATTAAACTTGGCTCTGAAACTGGAATAGAATGAAATCTTTTATTACATGCGTAATCTAAAAGATTTCTTTTATTATTAATAATAGGAATAATTTTGATATCTGAGTTAAATAATTCATTTATTTTTCTATCAGAATAATTATTTTTTAGAAAAATAAATTTTTTTTTCATTACTTTAAGAATAGAACTATCTAGTTTTTTTCCTCTCAGTAGTGCTCTTCTAATATCTCCATCTGTCACAACTCCTATTATTTGATTATTTTTAATTACAAAACAAGAGCCCATGGATGTATCGTTTATTTTTTTTAAAGTTTCCCTGATAGAGGATTTATAATTTATTTTCAATTGATCTATCGATGGAAGTGTAGAATTAATTAATTTCATTTAAGATATTTTTTTACAAGATCAACTTGTTGTTTTAGTTTATTTAAATCTTTTTTATATACTTCAATAGTATAATAATTTAATTTTTTCTTAAGACTTTTTAAAAACCAACTTTTGTGAGTAATGGCCTCGTTTGAATCTACAATAAAATTATTATCACTTAGATGATACGCTTTTATATACTTTTTTAAACTTTCATGTGATTTTTTAAGATTAAAATTTAATGACCTTGAGCTTACTTTTAAATGTGCAACATCTAATAAAAGACCTATTTTATAAGGAAACTTGTTAAAGAATTCTTTAATTTCTTTTGGATGGGATAGAAGAAAAGGATCATCTTTAAAACTTTTTAAATTTTTTTTGGTAATTACATTATTCTCAATTAATACATTCACTTTATTTTTCTTTGCATAAATACAAATTTTTTTTAAATTTTCACTAAATTTTTTTAGAGTTTTTGCTCTATCATTTAATTTATTATTTTTAAATTTTTTTCCTAATTCTTTAGGCTTTGGGTCGATTCTAAAACCAGCATGAAAACTATAAATATCAATATTTAATTTTCTGCAAAGCTTTATTGATTTGAAATAATGATTAATTGTCAATTTTTCAATATTTTTATTAAATGATGCTAAATTCAAAACAAAAGGTTTTTTGGGTGGTGGAAAATAGTTATGAATAAGAAATTTTATATTTGGATTTTTTTTTTTAAAACTTAATAAATTTTTGTTTATATCTTTATCATAAATACCTCCAGAGAGTTCTATATTGAAAATATTTTTTTTTTTATAATTTATAATCGTTTTATTTGCCTTTACATTTTTAAAACCACCAGTAGATAAAAAAACCTCACTTGACATAATTTTTCAATAATTTTCTGGTTAGAAGGGTGTTTTTTTTAATATTCTTTTTTAGTTTTTTCTCTAAAAAATATTTTATATTTTTATAACTCATACCTGTTCCTGGTCTTAATAATTTTAATTTAGATAAAGTCAATTTTTCATTTTTTGAAATATCATGTTTAGTAAAAAAACTTTTTCTCGAAATTTTATGCATTGATTTTTCTTCTTTTTGTAATTTTTTTTGTTTTTTACCTAATATTATTTCTGTTTGCCTAATATTCTTCACTAATTTTGTGAATTCTTTTGGATTTGATGAAGCTTTTTGATCTGGTCCTGGTAAAGATTTATTTGTAGTGAAATGCTTTTCAATAATTTTACCTCCAAATGCTAAGGATAATGTTGCTGCTATTGAGCCTTGACTATGATCAGAATACCCAGTCGTATAATTAAAATTATTAATTAATTCCATAGCTCTCATATTTATAGAGATATTCTTGCATGGATAGTTAGACACGCAGTGCAGTAAAGAAATATTACTTTTTTTATTTTTTTTGTAAATTTTTAGTACATCTTTTATTTCATTTAAATCAGACATCCCTGTTGATATGATTACTGGTTGTTTAACTTTTGAAAGATAATTGTGTAAAAAAAAATCAGTAATATCTGCTGATGCAGTTTTAAAAATCTTGACATTAATTTTATTTAGAAAGTCTGCACTTTCAACATCATAAGGAGTTGAAATAAATAAAATTTTCATTTTTTTACAATATTTAATTATTTCTAAATGATCCTTTTTTTTAAATTCTAATTTATTTATCATCTGATAATGGGTTTCTTTTTTATTTGAATTTAATTTCTGATATGGCACTTTAGGTGTATGTGAAGATACTAGTGATTTTGCAGTAAATGTTTGAAATTTTACCGCATCTGCTCCGCATTTTTTTGCAGACTTAATCATCTTTTTAGCAAGATTCATATTACCGTTATGATTAACTCCAATTTCAGCAATAATAAAAGTTTTTGTTAATTTAGAAAAAAAATTCATTAGTTTTTATTTTCAATTTTTAATTCTCCATTTTCTAAGTTTATAATTTTTTTACAATAATTTTTAGCCATTTCTCTATGGGAAACAATTATTTTAGTTACATTATTTTCATATGATGCAAGATTTTCTAGTATTTGCTTTTCTGTATTTTGATCCAATGAACTCGTGGCTTCATCTAAAATTAAAACTGAAGGATCGTTATATAATGCTCTAGCAATACAAATTCTTTGTTTTTGACCTGCTGAAATAAGTTTTCCTTCTTCTCCTAAATTTAAATCTATGTTCGAATTAATTGACTCTAAATAATCTTTTAGGCCAGAAGCTATCAGGCATTTAATTACTTTTTTTTCATTAATATCTTTATCTTCATATCCCAAGGCCACATTTTTTTTAATACTGTCCTCAATTAAAAAGTTTGATTGTGATACATAACCAATGTTTCTAAACCAAGAAATATTTTCGTAATTATTTATGTTGTTATTAATTGTTATTTTACCACCATTTGGCCTGATAAACCCCATTATCAAGTTCAGTAACGTAGATTTACCTGAGCCACTTGGACCCATAATGCAAATAGAATCACCACTATTAATTACAATATTAATATCTTTTAAAATAAATTGTTTGCTACTTTCGTTATATTTAAAATTTACTTTTTCAAATTTTAAATTATCAAAAACAATATTCTCAAGATTCTTTTCTTTTTTCTCAGTTTTAATTTTTTTGAATTCGTTTTCAACATTTTTTATAACTGGAGAAAAAAAAGTTATCTGTTGTAAATTATATACAAGTCTATTTATAGAGGGAATAACTCTCAGTGATACGACCGAAAAAAAAGATATAATTAAAAATGTTTCTTTATATGACCCATAAATATGATATATCACTAAACCAAATATCAATATACCTATCAATAATATCAACTCAAACAATATTCTAGGTAAACCCTGTATAAAGCCTGAATAAAATACAGACTTAACTATTGCATAATACTCTTTTAATATTTTCTCTAAAAAAAAATTTTTTTTATCAGATATTTTTATTTCTTGATAGCTTCTAGACAAATCATTTAATAACTGAATTGAAGAATTTTCAGATAGTTGTCTTTTTTTTCCTTGTGAAAGTAAAATTCCCTTCGAAAAAAAAAAAATCAAATATCCAAATAACATCGAAATAATTATTGAGTAGAATAGAACAGGTTTAAAAATTGTTATTAAAACGATCAAAAAAATTAAAATTACAATTTCACTATATATGCTTAATATATTAATTATTGATCTGCCTAAAATTGATGCCTCACTTTGAATATTTTTAATCAAATTTGATGTACTTTCTTTTTTATAAGCCAAATAATCTAGTGATAAGTAGTTTTTAATTATAATATTCGTTGTAAAATAGGAAATTTCTGCTGAGAATTTTCCGATTTGCCAGTTGGCAAATATGAGAAAAATATTTTTTATAAAAAAAATTAAAATTATTAAGCAAAATATAATAAAAATGACAAATTCTGACTCAAACATATCCAAATAGCTTAAAATATAATTAGACAAATTATTTTCAGGATAAATCAATTGACTTAGAATTGGTATAATCAAACTAATACCAAAAACTTCCAGTAAACCTGAAATTAATATTGCTGATGTAATTAGAAATAATTTGAATTTATGCTGAGTTTTAATAAATTTTAAAATACTTAATAAAGATTTCATTGATACATTGGTGTGTTAGAGCTATTAAATTCTTATAGTTTAATAAATGAGCAAAAAAAAGGCAAATATATTACTGATGTTGAGGAAAAGTGATCCTTTTTCAAAAAAATTAGCAGATTATATTAAAAAAAAATTTAAAGACACAAAGATAATTTGGTCATCAAAGCCAAGAGAGAAAAGTAAGATACCAACAAATTTGAAAGTTAATTTTATATTTGCTTTCAGAAGTTATTATATTTTAAAAAAAAAAGATTTATTAAAAACGAAGTTTTCTGCTGTAAATTTCCATCCAGGACCACCTAATTTTAGAGGATTTGGTTGCGCAAATTTTGCTTTATTTGAAAATTCAAAATAATATGGTGTTACGTCTCATATAATAAATAAAAAAATAGACTCTGGAAAAATAATCGATGTAAAATATTTTAAAGTTTCGAAAAAAGATAATTTAGATAGATTACTAAAAAAAACTCATCAATATTTATATAATCAAGCTAAAAGAGTAATTCCTTTAATTGTAAATAATCCAACTATTTTAAAAGATCTAATAAAAAAAAATAGAAAAATTAATTGGAATAAAAAATTATATAAAAAAAAAGATCTTGAAAATTTATATATAATAAAAAAAAATTTAGATAAGAAAAAAAAAATAGAATTATTAGAGCTACGTACTTAAAAAATTCAAAATTTAAACCAAAATTTGTTGATTAAAATAAAACCTGAGATAAATTGAAGATATTAGATGAAAAAAGATTTATATAAAAAAATAATTTTAGTGACAGGTGCAGGCAAAGGAATTGGGAAAGAAATAATGCTTGAATCTTTAACTAGAGGAGCGTTTGTATATGCTGTTACAAAATCTAAAAGTAGCTTAAAAAATTTTAAACATGATAGATGTAAAATATTCTATGGAGATGTAAGAAATACAAAACTGATAGAAAAAATATTTAAAACTTCAAAAAAAAATAAACAAATCATAAATTGCTTAGTAAATAATGCTGGCAGAAGACAAAGAGAAAAATTTGAAAATATAACAAATAAAAAACTAAATTTTATAATTGACTCAAACGTTAAGTCTATCTTTAAAATTATGCAAATTTTTTTTAAATACACAAAAAATTTAAACGACTATAAATCGATAGTGAATATAGGATCAATTGTTGGTGTAAAGGGATTTGAAAATTTAGTGGGTTATGGAATGACAAAAACAGCATTGATAGGATTGACAAATTGCTTTTTCATTGAAAAATCAAAATTAAAATACAGATGTAATTTAATTAATCCAGGATTTGTTAAAACCTCATATTATGAAAATTTTAAAAAAACAAAATCGAAATTATATAATTGGACTTTAAAAAAAACTCCTATGCGAAAATGGGGTGAAACAAAGGATGTTGCAGAGCTAACCTGTTTTTTGCTTTCGGACAAATCAAATTATATAAACGGTCAAACAATAAATATAGATGGTGGTTGGACAACTGGCTGATAAATAAATATGAAAACAATAGCATTCATTCCAATAACAGAAAAATCTCTTCAATTTTTTTATGAGTCTGAAAAAATAATAAAAGAAAAACCAACTATTATAAGAATTTATGATCTCATAAAAAAATCTAGTTTTATAAGTGATGTGTATATTTGTTACGAAGGATCTAGATTAGGCAACTTTTTAAATAGATATAAAGTAAAAAAAATTAAAACTTCTTCAAATCATAAAACTGGCTCAGACAGAATAGGGGAAGCTTATATCAAGTTAAATAGAAAATACGATTTTATATTAAATTTTTTTGGGTATGACGATAACTTGAGTCCTTATCAAATTAATAATCTGCTTAAATATCATTTTAAAAATAAAAATACAGATATTGTAATTCCTTTATATAAAAGCTTATATCCAGAAAATACCAATTTAGTAAAAGCTGTTATAAATAAAAAAAAAGAAGTTATGTACTTATCAAGAAACAAACTTCCTTTTGTAACTTCAAATAAAAATAATAACTTTTATGAACATTCAAATATTATTTCGTTTACTAATGATGGATTAGATAAATTTTTAGAACTAAAAAGATCAAAATATGAACTAGTTGAAAATATTGAATTACTGAGAGCACTAGAAAATTCTATGAAAATAAAAACAATATTACTATCAAGAGATTCTTATTCAGCTGTTAAAAAAAGAATAAAATCATTTAAATAAATGAAACAACCATCTGATAAGCTAATCTACAATATACAAAATGAAAATTTTTTTATTCATATAAATAATAAATTTGAGAATACTATTTTAAAAGAGATAGAAAATCTGAAATCTGATAATAAAATTTTTTTTGTTTACGACTCAAATATTAACCCTAAAATTTTAAAAAATTTAATAAAATTTTTAAGGAAAACTGGCAATATTATAATTATTAAAAAGTTAAATGGAAATAAGTTCAATAAAAATAGAAAACAACTTTTTGAAATAATTGATCATCTAATAAAAGAAAAATTTACAAAAAAATCTATTATGTTGTCAATGGGCGGGGGAGTTATTGGAGATCTGTCAGCTTTAGCTGCATCATTATATTTACGAGGACTAATATACTTTCATATTCCAACAACAATGACATCGATTGTAGATAGCTGTATTGGAGGGAAAACTGGAATTAATCATAATAATGTTATTAATTCAATTGGAAATTATTACCATGCTAAGAGTGTTTTTATTGATTACAACATAATAAAAGATTTACCTCAAAGAGAATACAATGCTGGAATATCTGAAATTTTAAAATGTTGTATAATTAACAAAGGTCTAAATATTAATTATTTAAGAAAAAATAAAAAATTAATAGTTGAAAAAAATATGTCCTTGATAAAGAAATTAATTTTTTTTGCACTTAAAACAAAAATCAAATTTTTTAAAGATGATGTATTCGAAAAAAAAAAAAGGTTAAATCTTAATTTTGGTCATACTTTTGCTCATGCAATAGAAATGTCTATGATAAAGAACAAAAAAGAAATATTTCGTCATGGAGAGGCGGTGGGATTAGGAATGCTATGTGAGCTCAAAATAGCGAATAAATATAAATTGTTTAAGGATCTTTCGTTAACATTAAAAGAATTAAACTTGCCAAATCATATAAAAGTAAATTCTATTAAAGAAAAAAATCTACTACAAAATAAAATTTATAAAAATGTTTTTTTAGATAAAAAAAAGATAAATAAAAACCCTAGGTATATTCATATTAAAAACATTGGCAATTGTTCAATCAAAGAATTAACTAACTATCACAAAATAAATGATGTGATTTTTGATTTAATTAAGGTTGTTGAAACGATAAAAAATTAGTTTGATGAAAAAATATTTTTTCTGGAAAACAAATAAAAAGGGCATTCATCCACTAGATGAAAGCTTAAAAACATTTAAAAAAAGAGATTCGAAATGGCCAGTTTTTTTTCCTTCAAATAATTCATTTCTTCTTTTTAAAAATAAAAATGATTATATTGTCGAAAAATTAACAGGCGCTACAGTGGTTAACAGATTTCCACTGATAATTGGCTTTTCAATTTCATCAAAAAAATTATCAAAAAGGCATGTAAATAAAACAGAAATTATAAAAAAATTAGTCACAAATAAAAAATTTTCTATAAATTTAATTGAACATAAAAATATTAATAAATTCATAACAAAAAATTCTTTTTATAATAATATTCATATTGATAAATTAAACGTTGAGAAAAATTTTGATTGTATCAATTTTGCATATCAGTCTATTGAATGTAAATTTTTAAAAAAAATAAAAATATATTCGCACACATTAATATTGGCTGAAATTAATAAAATTACAATAAACAAAAAAGATATAAAAAAAAAATATCTATTGTGGAAGCCTTTACCAGAAATTAATAAAAAAATTTTATTTACTTTAAAAAAAAATACCAAAATAGATTATATGAAAAGATTTACTAATAATTATAGATATAATTTTTTAAATAATTCTGATCATTATTTAAAATCTAGGCAAAATAAAAATTTCATATCATATAAAATTAAAAAATTTAAATTATCAGAACAAATAAAACTCACTAATAATCAAGCTAAGTGGCCAATTTTTTTTCCATCTTCGTTGGGAATAATAGGCTCATCTAAAAACACTAAACCAAACTTTATGCCATGTGGATCAACCTTTGTTGTCAGTAGATTTCCAATGACAATTGGCATCGCTATTTCGCATAGTAAAATAAATGAAAGGTATAGGTTTAGAAATACACTAAACAATATTATAAAAAATAAAAAATTCACAGTTGGTGTTCCTTTTAATAATACAAATTTAATCAAGTGGATAAACTTTATGGGAAATATTACTAGTGTGGACTATCCAAAGAAAATGAATTTTATAAATTTTAATTACAAAAAAAATAATTATGGCCCATATTTAAATGAAATACCGATTACTCTGATGTGCGAAAGTGTAAAAAAAATAAAAATGAAAACTCATACCTTAATCATTGGAAAAATTAAAAAATATTTTATTTCTAAAGAAAACTTTTTATTTAAGTGGACCCCTTTTGCAAATTTAAAATAAAAAAAAATTAATTAAAATAAACAACAAAAATAAAATTAAATAAATCTTTTTTACATTTTGATTTAAAAATATTAAAGTAGTTAACAAGTCTAAATTTTTTTTAAATGTCCATCGCGAAATTCTATTTTTTTTATATTTTGGTATGAATTCAAATTCATAATAAGTATGATTTTTGTATGAAAGTACGAACAAATCAAAAAAGTTTGATCTACGGTTTATCTTAAAATTTTTTGACATTAATTTTTTGAGGAAAATATTATTTACAACCATTGTAGAAATATTTTCAAATCTAACATTATTTATAATGGAATAAACTTTCCAAATAATGGATGAAACATTAAATCCAAGTAAGCTTTGTGATAGTTTTCTTTTAACAATAATTGGGCTTCTAATTTTTTGATATAATATTATTATTTTCTTCAAGTCTTTGACTGGTAACTCTTGATCAGCCCAGTAAAATATACAAGGGGATAATTTGAATTTTTTAATTGTTTGTAAAATTGATAAATGAGTTCCTATATTATGATTATTTATTATCAATTTAATATATTTTTTTTTTAAAAATTTTTTTGGAAATTTTTTAATCGACCCATCATCGATAACATAAAAGACAATCTTTTTATCTTTAAAAAATTTATCTTTTTTGACTTGATTTAAAAAAAGTTCTACCAGCTCATTATCATTAAATGAAGGAATTATAATGTTAAATTTTTTTAATAGTGACATTACCAGTTTCTTGATTTTGGAATGTCAATTTGTTTATGATTAATTTCTAAAAGAAAATATTTGATATATTTTTCCAGATCTTTTTTAAAATTTTGTTTTTCATTTTTCAAATATTTTTTTAAAACTAAATTCTTACTTGATAAAAATTTATAATCACCAGGTCTATCAGATAAATATTTAATTTTTTTATTTACTTTTAATATTTCCATTATCAATCTAATCAATTTTTTTAATTTAACTGGATTACCTGTTCCAATATTAATTATTTTGTTTTTAAATAATTTAAAATTCTTTATTATTGAGTAGATTTGATTTACCAAATTTCCAACCTCAATATAATCTCTTTCTTGATCTCCATTGCCATAGATAACTGGACTCTGTCCATGGAGTAATCTTAATATTGATCTAGGTATAATTTCTGAGGCTTTACCTGTTAAATGAGAATTTTTACCAAAAGTATTAAACGGCCTTATGATTAAACAAGGAATATTAAATCTATTACAAAATATATTACTCAAATATTCTCCCTCAAGTTTTGTCGCTGCATAAACTGTTTTAGGATTACAAATATCCTTTTCGTTTTTATATTTAAAATTTGTATCACCATAAACTTCTGAGCTTGATATATAGACAAATTTTTTACATTTCTTTTTTTTTGTAACTTGATCAATAAACTTAAAAAACTTAGCGGAATTGGTATCAAAAGTTTTAGAATAATTATTTAACGAAACTCTTAGATTGCTTGTTGCCATATGAATTATCACATCAAATTTAATAGAAAGTCTATTTAAAATTTGAACATTGGCAAAATCGCCTTTAATAAATTTAAAATTTTTATTTTTAAAATATTTTTTAATATTTTTTTGACTCCCAGTTTCTAAATTATCAATCACAATTACATAATGTTTATTTTGTATTAGCTTTTCAACTAGATTGCTTCCTATAAAACCTGCCCCACCAGTAATTAAGATTTTCATATATATATTTAATTGTAAATTAATATACTACTATTTATTTTATGAAAAGATTAAATTTAAAAGTAGGGTTTTTAATAAGTAAAGATTTAGGAAAAATTCTTTTAGAGAAATTACACATTTTTTTTAAAGTCAATAACATTATAGTTTTTCATCCTAACGATAAATTTGACGAAAGATCAAAATTTTTTAAAATTAAAGAATTTTGTAAAAATAAAAATATTAAATTTAAATTTTCAAGAAGTAAGAAAAACTTTTCAAGTCAAATTGATAAAGAAAAACTTGATGTAATATTTTGTTCAAATTGGTATTATATAATAGATAAAAAAATTTTATATAATTTATCTGATGGTGCATATGGTATACATCCAAGTCTACTTCCAAAATATAAAGGTGGATCACCTCTATCGCATTCTATAATTAATGGAGATAAAACGATTGGAACAACTTTTTTCAAATTCAACGAAAATGTAGATTCTGGGCCAATAATTGATCAATTTAAATTCAAATTACCAAGAAATAAAAACATAAAAAATGCCCTGACTATTATTGAAAAATACTATGAAAAAAATTTAAAAAAAATTTTTACTAAAATAATTAGAAAAGAATATTTAAAAATAAATAATAAATCTAAAAATAAAATATATAAAATAAGGAATAAAAAAGATAATTGGATTAATTTTACTAAGAGTAGTAATGAAATATATAACTTTATTCGTGCTATTTCATATCCGTATCCAGGTGCATTAATGAAAATTAATAATCAAAAAATTATAATAGATGAATGTATTCAAATAAAAGATAAAATTAAACTAATTGTTGGTAAAATATATATGATAAAAAAAGATAAAAAATTAGTTTTATCTTGTAGAAATAAAAATTTGTTAGAAATTACAAAATTAAGAAATATGAATAGAAATAATTTCAAAAATAAGTTTAAAAATGCAATTAAATATATTTAGAAAAGAAATAAATCTTTTAATATTTTTGTTAGTAATTAATATTTTTTTAAGATTTATTGCTTACGATATCGGTGGAACTTTTGATGTAGACGTTTTTATCGAAAGGATAAAAATATTGGAAATTTTTAGTCCTAAAACTCTTTATATTCCTGGTCTTGAAGTGTTAATTGAAAGTGAAATGGTGACCGAAGATAAAGCTAAGTCAGCTTTATCTGGATATCCAATTTTTTTTGTTTATATTTATAAACTTATAGCTGTTTTAAAAGTTTATTTAGATAGTATAAATATAATACTTCCCTATGTTTTTTATCACAAATTACCAATAATTATATCTGAAATAGTAATTTTTACTTTTTTATTTAATAATTTGTTAAACAAAAATAATGAGTTAAATAGTAAGGTTTTATTATATCTATTATTAATTAATCCAACATTTCTATATGCATCGTATTTTTTAGGTTATTTGTTTTATTTTTTATTTTTTTTTCTTTTCTTTTCTTATTACTTTTTAATCAAAGATAAGGTTTACCTTTCAATAATTTTTTTTACTCTTGGATTATTTACAAATCAAATGTTAATTATTATTACTCCTGTTATTTTCATCTTTTTAATTAAAAACTATAAACTAAGACAGATTGTTAAATTTTTTATATTTTTTATATTTGTTTGCTTACTAATAGTATCTGAATTCATAATATCTGATGTTAAATTAATCATTGACGAAAAATTTGATTATTATTCATCCTATTCAATAGGGTTTTTAAGAACAATGTATTACACATCAGGAGGGTATATGATTTCAGCAAATTCTATAAATTTTTGGTGGATTTTTTCATCTTTTTATCAAATCTTAACTAGTTTAAATGAATATAGAAATGGCTCTATTCCTATATCAAATTTATTTGATATTAAAATTTTAACTTTGAATGATCTAGGATTATATCCAAGACAATTATCGTTGATTGCTTTAATATTTTTCACAACAATTAACATGTTTCTTTTGTTTAAAAACAAAATTGATTTAGCCAGTGCATGTTTTTTACAAAGCTACTCGTATGTAATGACAAATATACAGATACATGAAAATCATATGCTTTTTGTACTAATTTTTTTGTTTTTAAAAATATTTAAAACAGAAACTAATAAAAGTGTATTAGCAGAACATGTTTTAATATCTTTTTTTGCTATTGCGAATTTGTTTTTATTTTATGGTTTATTTGGATCAATTGATAAAAGTTACTATCATAATATCTTGATAATTATTGTATCAATCTTTAATTTGTCTTATTTCATAAGAAAATACTTAACAGTTAATACACATCAATAATTTTTATTTTTCAAAAATAAGAATATTTTTTTTTTTATGAATTCCATATCTTTATTCTTTAATAGTGGGTGCATTGGTAATTGTATACCTCTATCATAAATATATTCTGTATTTGGTAAATTAATTTTTCCATATATTTTTTTAAAAGCTTTTTGTTTGTGAATTGCTGTGATAGATTTTCTTGACTCAATTCCATTTTTGTACAAATATTTTAACATTTGGTTCCTATCTTTTTTATTTTTTAGTAAAACCATATAAGATTGGTAATTAGATAATGATATCTTTTGAACTTTTTGTAATTTGACATCAGGAAAATTTTTTTTAAAAAAAATATCATATATTTTTGCAATTCTTTTTCTGTTAGCTATTAAATAGCTTAATCTTTTTATTTGGGCATTAGTAATTGAGGCTAAAATATCATTATATCTAAAATTCAAACCGTGCACATGATATGTTTCTGAATTAACTGGACTAAGTTTGCTTCTTTCAAATGTGTTTTTGTCCATCCCATGATTTCTTTGTTGTGATAATAATTGAAAGTATTTTTTGTTATTAAATAATATAGCTCCTCCTTCACCAGAAGTGACAACTTTACGAGCTTGAAAACTCAAAACAATAAAATCAGAAAATACTCCAGAATAATTTTTTTTATATTTGCTACCTAAAGAGCAGGCTGCATCATGAACAATTTTTATTTTTCTTTTTTTACATAATTTTATAATTTTTTGGATATCAAACGGATTTCCAATTTGATCTACTATTAATATGCATTTAGTTTTTTTGTTAATAGATTTTATTATTTGATTTGGACTCAGGTTAAAAGTGTCTTTGTCTACGTCTACAAATTTAATTTTACATTTAGCCAACAGTGGCGCATTTGCAGTCGCAATAAAGGAAAGTGAGGGTAAAATTACTTCATAATTATTATTGTTCTTTCTTAGAAGAAGAAATAAAGAGTAAGCTGCTGTTGTCCACGATGAAAATAGTATGCAATATTTTTTTTTATAAATTTTTTTTAATTTTTTTTGTAAAGACAGTTCCTCTTTACCAGATGTTATCCAGGAACTTTTAAGAGTATTTACAACATTTGAAATTTCTTTTTTTGATAAACTAGGAGAACTAAATTTTATCATTATTTTCTTTTATTAACTGTTTGTTTTATGTTATTTAATAATTAATGCCAATAAAAAATAGTAAAATAGCGAAAACAGTCAAAATTTTTTTTCCAAATCTGGTTAATATTTATGGATGTAAAATTGATTCTCAAAGCACTGTAGGTCCATTTGTAGAAATTCAAGAGGATGTAAATATTGGAAAAAAATGTAAGATATCATCTCATTCTTTTATTTGTAGTGGTGTAACAATAATGAATAATGTTTTTATTGGGCATGGAGTGGTTTTTTGTAATGATAGATACCCAGCGAGTACAAACAAACATGGGAAATTAAAAACAAATAAAGATTGGAAATTAGAAAAAGTAATTGTAGAGGATGATGTTTCAATAGGTTCTGGAAGCGTGATAATGTGTGGGGTAAAAATTGGAAAAGGATCAGTAATTGGAGCTAATAGCTTAGTGCTAAAAAATATAAAAAAGAATACTACTTATTATAATAAGATTAATAAATGAATGTTGGAATTATAGGGCTAGGATACTGGGGAAAAAATATTTATAGAAATCTATTATCTTCTCCTGATGTAGATAAAATTTTTTATCACGATAAAAATGAAATTAAACAATTTAAAAATTTTATAGCTAAAGAAAAAGATTTTTTTAATGAGCAAAATAATATTGAGGCATATTTTGTCGCCAGCCCAACTAATACACACGCATATTATATTGATAAGATTTTATCTAAAAATAAATATGTATGTGTTACTAAGCCATTTGTAAAATCAGCTAAAGAATTAAAAGTAATTTCAAAAAAACATAACAACATTAATAAAATTTTTTTAGATCATACATACCTTTATCATCCTGGAATAAATAAAATAAAAAAAATTATTGAAAAGAATACGATCGGAAAGTTAATTTATTTTGATTCAGAGAGGATCAGTTTTGGAAAATTTTATCATGATCAAAACGTAATTGAAGATCTTGCAGTTCATGATTTATACATACTTGATTATCTAACAGGAGGCAAAAAACCTAAATCTATTCAAGTTATGAAATCAAAAAATTATGGAAATAAAATTTACCTATCTAATATCTTTTTAAAATATCAAAATGGCTTCATAGCTAATATAAAAGTTAATTGGCTATCTCCATTTAAATCTAGAAGGATAATCATAGGTGGAAAGAAGAAACTTCTAATATTCGATGACTTGTCCTCAGATAAAAAAATTCAGATCTATGACAAAGGTTTAGTTACTATTCCTAAATCGAAAGCAGACCCGTGGGAATACAGAATCGGAGATATTAGTATTCCTGTTTTAAACAATACAGAAACTTTGAGTATTATGATCGAGAGCTTTATAAAATTTTGTAAAAGAAAAAACAAAAAAAATTCATTTGATCATTTTAATCATGGCTTAAGGGTTATTGACACGTTGGATCGTATCAAAAAAATCAAATAATTTTATTAATCAAATATCAAATCTACTAAAATTTTTTTCAGTGCATAAATCAAGCCAATTGAGCTATTAGTACTGGTCAGCTGCACGCATTACTGCGCTTCCACATCCAGCCTA
>MDTG01135118.1_pt1 | contig 17632 bp, 19 predicted proteins | sample 811421 | NCBI WGS metagenome assembly MDTG01 (sample SAMN05326645, study PRJNA326480) | marine metagenome | isolation source: seawater | place: Pacific Ocean: South East | collected 2011
ATTCGCCGCCAACATTGCGTTCATGGCTGCCCTGAACCTGATCAACCGTCCGTTACTACGGCGATTCTCCTCGGTGCAGCTGGTGCGCGCCCCGGACAGTCGCCCTGGCGAAAAAAGAAGCTGGCGTGTAACATTTTGACCACAGGGAAGCTCTAAACGGTTTGCAGGGAGAATTGAACCATCCCTGACCATCGAAACGTATGCATGTGGGTAAAAAAACAAAGGACGTGTTCGACAATGACAGTGCCAATACCGGAAACCGCCTTCTCATCCAGAGCGGCGTGCCGCACGACAGGTTTGCTGAGGACGCCGGATACTTCCAGAAGTCGATCCCTCTGAGACACCCCCTCATTTTCTACCTTGGCCACACCGCACCATTCTTCGTTAACAAGCTGGTTCTGGCCAAGCTGCTACCCGAGCGCATCGATCCGCGCATGGAGTCGATTTTTGCAGTGGGTGTCGATGAGATGAGTTGGGACGATCTGGACGAGGACCATTACGACTGGCCTACCGTCGCCGAAGTCATGGATTACCGGGCCAAAGTCCGGGCCACCGTTCTCGAGTTGATCGAAACACTGCCGCTCAGCCTGCCAATCAATTGGGAGAGCCCCTGGTGGCCCATCGTCATGGGCGTCGAGCACGAGCGTATCCATCTGGAGACCTCGTCTGTACTGATCCGCCAGCATGATCTGGCAATGGTCCGCCCGCAGCCGGAAGGGGCCCCGATTCGTGAAACCGGTGAAGCGCCGGAAAACGAGCTGATCACCGTGCCAGCCGGCACAGTTTCAATCGGCAAACCCTACGATGACGCCTACTACGGCTGGGACAATGAATACGGCGAGCATGAAGCCGAGGTCGATGAGTTCAGGGCCAGTCAGTATCTGGTCAGCAATCAGGAATTCCTGGCGTTTGTTGAAGCTGGCGGTTACCAGGAAGACCGGTTCTGGAGTGAAGAAGGTTGCGCCTGGCGCCAATTCGCCAAGGCCAGGCATCCAACGTTCTGGCGCTGGCAGAATGGGTGGCACCTGCGACTGATGACCGAGGAAGTGGAGATGCCGTGGGACTGGCCGGTGGAAGTCAATTACCACGAAGCAAAAGCCTTTTGCGAGTGGAAACGGGAGGAAACCGGTATCAAAGAGGTGGACAACGACCCTGCCAACGCCAACCTGCACCTGGACCATGGAGCATCTTCCTGCCCGGCTTCCGCTACATCGACTCGGAAAGCGAAGCGGTGCAACCCAATGCCTACTACGAAAGCGACCGGTTGCTGACTGAATACGCGGAGCTCCACTTCGGTGACACCTGGTTTGGCGTGGAAAACTTTCCGAAGGCCCTGGCGGATCTGGCCCTGGATGCCATGAATGGCAAGCCCACCGGCAAAGCACTGGATCTTGGCTGCGCCTGTGGCCGGTCCAGCTTCGAGCTGGCAAGGCACTTTGACCAGGTGGAAGGCGTCGATTTCTCAGCCAACTTTATCAGGCTGGGCGTGGAAATGGCCGAGCAAGGCTCTATTCGCTATGCGCTTGCAGAGGAAGGCGAACTGGTCGGCTATCACACCCGAACGCTTAAAGAACTTGGCCTGGAGGAGTGTTCTGAGAACGTGAGCTTCTACCAGGGGGATGCCTGTAACCTGAAACCGCAATATTCGGGCTACGACCTTGTTCTGGCGGCCAACCTTATTGATCGCCTCTACCGCCCAAGGCGTTTCCTGGACAGCATTCACGAGCGAATCAACGACGGTGGGCTGTTGATTATTGCTTCACCCTACACCTGGCTGGAGGAACACACGCCGAAGGAAGAGTGGATTGGCGGTTTCAAAAAGGATGGTGAGAACCACACCACGCTGGATGGCCTGAAGGAGCACCTCTCAGAGCATTTCCGGTTAGTCAGTGAGCCGAGAAAGGTGCCTTTCGTGATCCGCGAAACCCAGCACAAGTTCCAGCATACCCTCTCAGAAGTGACTATCTGGGAGCGGTTGCCACGCTGATCAGCGCGGTCACCCCCTCTTTTATCGCCTCGTGGTCCACCAACTGATCGAACCAGTTGGTGGCTACTTGACCGCTCGCCAGGCACAACAGCGTCCCCAGCACGATGTCTCTGTCAACGTTATCGCCACCCGGGTTGGTGCTCATGCGAAGCGCCAAAAGCGGTATTTTTGTTGCCGGGACTGGTTTATCTTAACTGTAGGAGACAATGTTTCTATTACGTTCATCACGCAGACACAGAGCTGCTTTGGCTCGGTAATCGGAGAACAATGAATTGAGTGACAACCCCGCTGGACTGGTTGAAGATAGCTCCGTTTACAGAACCTTATTGGAGTCAACCAAAGCGATTCCCTGGAAAATCAACTGGCGAACCATGCGATTCGAGTACATAGGGCCCCAGATTGAAGCCTTGCTCGGCTGGCCCCAGGACAGCTGGCTAACCGTAGACGACTGGGCCACCCGCATGCACCCCGAGGATCGGGAGCGGGTCGTCAATTTCTGCGTATCGCAATCCGAGGCCGGAGTCGATCATGAGGCGGACTATCGGGCCCTCACCGAACGAGGAGAATACGTCTGGTTGCGGGATGTGGTGCATGTACTGCGTGACGATAACGGTGATGTCGAGGCTCTGATCGGCTTTATGTTCGACATCAGCGAGCGCAAGAAAACCGAAGACGAATTGGTCGCTCTGCAGAAGAAATTGGAAGAGTATTCTTACAAGGATGGACTCACCGGCGTCGCAAACCGCCGAATGTTTGATACCGTCATGAACGAGAACTGGAACGACGCCATCCGACACCAGTCTTCTCTGTCAGTCATACTGCTCGATATCGACAATTTTAAAGCGTACAACGATCTTAACGGCCATTTGCAGGGTGATGAATGTCTCAAGCGAATCGCTACGCTACTGGAGAACGGGGCCCAACGGCCCCGCGACTTCGTGGCAAGGTTCGGTGGTGAGGAATTCGTGATCATCCTGCCCGAAACGGACACGCCAGCTGCCATCAGTGTGGCTGAACGTTGCCGTCAGTTGCTTCTTGAGGAACAACTTCCCCAGGGAGACAGCCCGCACAGTAAACAGGTTACTATGAGCATGGGAATAGGCACTGTGATTCCCTCACGCCACGACCGCATCGCCGATTTCCTGGATCTGGTCGACCAGCGACTCTATAAAGCGAAGCGGGACGGCCGTAATCGAATTGTCTTCGATTAAAATAGAAAAGGCCGCGCAGTAATGTGAGCGGCCTCTATCCCGATTGACTTACTTCTGGACTTGCTCAAAGTAACCGGTCAGACGGTCCTTGTTCGTTGCAGCGGCTGCAGTGAGCTTATCCACGGCGGCTTTCGCAGAGTCGTAGTTGACAGCTTCGCCTACCTGAATGACACCGGCCATGTTCAACGCGGCGTGGGGCGTGCATTTATAAACGTATACACCCTCTTCGTTCAGGGTCACCGTGATGCCCTCATTCATGGCTCCCTGCCAGCCTTCAGCACCCTCAGGCACCTCTACGGACACTGAGTTGTGGGCTGGATCGACCAGGACAAATTTGACGGTATCGCCAGGCTCGGCCTTAACAAATCCCGGTTCAAAGACCATGGCACCGTCAGCGCCGGAGTTCTTCATTTCAACGACGTGTTCGGCCGCCATTGCAACGCCAGAAATAAAAGTGAGTGCGACTGCAGCAACGGTGTGTTTAAGCGTTAATTTCATAGTGACTTCACCTCATTGGTTGGTCATTGAAAGCACTGAGTGTTACGCATCCTACCCATACCAGGATTCCTTTCGACTCTAAGGGCATATCCTTATGGGAATGACGCCCCCGGTTCGCCAGGGCTCGGTCCTGAGAACCAAGGAGGGGCTGTTTCGTACAAATTGGCATCATGTCTTCGGATATTGAATGATGGCGGAACTAAAGATCGACGGCATACACTGCCAGAGCAAGCTCGCTCCTTTGTGCAACAACAGATCCTGAACGGAGACCAGCAATCGGCCCTCCATTAGGCAAAAAGGAGTTTATGCAACGAAAGACGATCAATGACGAAACCTTGAGAATGGGCGTTGACGTTCTGGCCGAGAGAGATTCCGATTTATACAGGATCCGGGACCGGCTTGGGTACCCGCCACTCTGGGCTCGAGAGCCGGGGTTTGCCTCACTGGTGCATATCATTCTGGAACAACAGGTCTCGATCAAAGCCGCGGCCACCATGTTTCAGCGGCTCGCGTCGCATCTAGGATCGGTAACCCCGGAATTGGTCCAAAAGGCTGGCGAGTCTGAGCTGAGGCAAGTCGGGCTTACACGGCAAAAAGCCCGGTACTGCGTCGAGCTCGCCAATCGGGTTGCCAGCGGTGCGCTGGAACTCTTAAAGCTTGACACCCTTGACGATGCGCAGGGCCGAAGCCACCTTTTGGATATACCGGGTCTCGGGCCCTGGACCGTCGACGTCTATTACATGATGGCGCTCCGGCGAGCGAATGTCTGGCCTCAGGGAGACCTGGCTCTGGCATCCGCGCTACAGGACATCAAACAGCTGGAGGCCCGGCCAACCAGAGATGAACAACTTGTTTTTGCGGAACAATGGAAGCCGTGGCGAGCCGTAGCCGCTCGTATGCTTTGGATGCATTACCTGGACGCACGAGGTCAATGAAGGAGGCAGCGTGATCTACGAAACCGAAATGAAACACCTGGCCCGCTGTGTGGAGTTAGCGTCAATGGCAGTGGACAGCGGAAACCCGCCTTTTGGCTCCGTGCTGGTGGATGAAACCGGTGCCGTCAGGTACGAGGGCCATAACGAGACTGCCGGTGGAGACGAAACCCAGCACCCCGAGTTCGCAATAGCCCGTTGGGCAGCTGCCAACATGACCCCGGATGAGCGAGCCGCCTCAACGGTATACACCTCCGGCGAACACTGCCCGATGTGCGCAGCCGCTCATGGCTGGGTGGGGCTCGGCCGCATTGTTTATGCAAGCTCGTCAGAGCAGCTTTCAAGCTGGCTGGACGAGCTGCATGTGGCGCCACCACCCGTGGCAACCTTGCCAATCAATCAGGTGGTGCCGGGTGTTCCTACTGAGGGTCCTTTCCCCGCTCTTGCAGACGCCATCCGCGAGCTACACCAGCGCTACGCCTTAGCGGAGCGAAACAAAACATAGTTCCCCAACAGCGCCAGGCATGCTCCCAACACAGCCGTTGCTGTCCATTCGAAGCCCTCGAGCCAGGTCGAAACGCTCAGGGCAACCACAGGGAAAAGCACCGTCGCGTAGCCGGCCTTGTCAGCGCCCAGAGTCTGGATGACCGTGATGTAGCAATAAAACGCAATGATGGAGCCAGGCACCGCCAGGAATACAGTCGCTCCCCAGAATGTCGCTGAAGTGGGCACCACCCATTCCACACCCTGCAACAGGCACCAGATGCCAAGAATCACCGCGCCGTAAACCATGGCCCATGCGTTGGCCAGGAACAGCGGCACCTGTGACATCCGCACCTTGATGCTGACCAGGTTACCCATGGAGAACCAGAAAGTTCCTGCAATGGCGAACAAAATGCTGGTGGCGGTGGCGTTACCCAGCTGCAAATCGTGCCAGAACAGCAGGGCCACACCGGTGATCCCCAGAGAGATTGCCGGATACAGCCGAGCGGTGGGCCGCAATCGCAACCAGAGCCAGCCATTCAGGGCGTTAAACAGCGCGGCCAGGGAAAATACCACCGCCAGCAGACCGCTTGTCATCGATTCTGCCGCACGATAGATCAGAAGGAAGTTGATGCTGTACAGGGTCGCTCCCTGCAGTACCAGCCAGCCGTGCTGTTTCAGGGTAAGCCTCTCCAATTTGCGCGCGATGGCAAGAACCACCAGTGTCACCACAGAGGCCATAACGAACCGGTAAAACACGGAGATATCGACAGGGGCTGCTTCAACCTGCAGCCGAATCGCTGTCCAGGTCAGCCCCCAGATCAGTACCGTCAAACCATAGTGAGCAGAGATGGGCATGCAATTGGGATCCTGTAACTATCGGGAAGAACCGTTGGCTAGTTCACGATTCCTGATCGGGGCACCAGACACGCCATGGCCGTGAGCGAAACATCCCGGAATACCGCCTCCGAGGCAACAACACTCGGGAATCTATCGTAAAGCATCCGCCGACACGTAGAGGTTCGAGCTTCGGCTTTTTCGACGCAATCAGACTGGGCCGTCGCGCCACTACCCTCGCCCGTAACATCCGAGCAGAAGTCCGGAATCTGCCCGAAAATCCAGTCGACTGCAGCACTGAGTTCAACGGGATTGGCCCGCAAGTTGGAAAGGCGGCTTGCGTCGATGGGGTCGGGCTGTTCGCGGGTCTGGTCCCAGAGAACAAACAGCAGGGCGGCAGATACCAGTACAACAGTCACCTTTGGAAACTTCATAGGGGCCTTTTCAATCCGGTGAATCAGATCGCCGATCATAAACGCTCAGGCATGTTCTGTCCCGGTTTCCTATACTACCCGGGACTCAATGCATCGGGGCCCGCTACGGACAACGGCCCTGACACCCAGGAACCACCCTCCAAAAGCCACAAGGAGTTCTGCACATGACCACACTGATTGTTGGTCTGATTCTGTTTCTCGGCGTGCATTCGCTCTCCATCGTAAACGAGCCCCTGCGCAACCGGCTGAATGCCTCTATGGGCGAGGGAGCCTTTAAAGGACTTTATTCCCTGGTATCCCTGATAGGTCTGGTTCTGATCGTCTGGGGTTACGGTGCAGCCCGGATGGATCCGACGGTGATCTACGTGCCACCCGCCTGGCTAAAGCACGTGGCCTTCCTGCTTCTGGTACCTGTATTCCCGCTGCTGTTTGCTACCTACTTCCCAGGAAAGATCAAGGCAAAGCTGGGGCATCCCATGCTGGCTGCTGTCAAACTCTGGGCGCTGGCACACCTTCTCGCAAACGGAATGCTCCACGATCTTCTGCTGTTCGGCTCGTTCCTGGCTTGGGCCGTTGCCGACCGGATCTCCATGAAGCGGAGAACCCAGCGAGCCATTCCAACGCTGCCAGCCACCAAAGCCAATGACGTTATTGCTGTCATCGGCGGCCTGGCAGTGTATGTGGTTATGGTGGTGTGGGCCCACCAGTGGCTGTTTGGTGTGGCGCCAGCCTGATTGGCCGGCGCAAACTCTCACTAGAGGCCCTGGGCGCCCCGGCGCAACCAGTCGTGCACGAACGCGAGTTTGCGTTGCGCCGTTTCTGACAACACAAACGGGTACAGGTCAGAAAGGCCCATGGAGCGGTTCACATGGTTGACCCGAATGGCCAGCGACGCCGCGACGTTAATCAGCATGGCTGTGTCGGGCTCGGCGTAGGGATCCCAGCCCTGACTGGGCACTTCCGGCGATGTCAGCCCCGATGACACCAGGCTGTCGGTGATGTCTGTCAGGTGGAGCAGGTGCGCGGCAGTCTCTGCCCAGTCCTCGTGAGGGTGTGCCGAGGCGTAACTGGTCAGGTAGAACAGCCTCCATTCCTCTGGCGGACCGTTATGATAGTGATGCTCAAGGGCCGCCGGATAATCGGCTCGTTCATCACCAAACATTTTCCGGAACGCATCCAGAAAATCTTCCCGCAAACTCAGACGCCACCAGAGCATATGAGCGATCTCATGGCGCATATGGCCAACCATGGTGCGGTAGGGTTCATCGAGGGCTTGTCGTCGGGTGGTACGAACCACCGGATCCGCCTCTGCAACACTGATGGTAACCACACCATTGGCGTGCCCCATGGCAACAGGAGTCAGTCCCTCCGCCAACATATGAAAAACCGGGCGTGTGCCCGGATCCTCCGGGCGGAACCAGTGCCAGCGCCCGAGGTTATCCAGCACCCACCGCTTTGCAGCCTCAGTCTCGGCCCAGTTTGGCATGGCGTTGGGAATGTTCGGGTCCGGCGCCAGCGCTGTCATCGCGCACGACCTGCAGAAAGCCCCTTTCTCAGGCGCAATCCAGTTGCAGCCGATAATATCCCGATTCACACAGAAAGGCGGCATGGGGACGAACGCCCTGGCCTGTGGATCGTAAGCGACCGGCGTGCCCTCGGCAGTAGTGAGATTGTCAAACCACAGATTTCCGGAACCAACCGGGTTGGAGAAAACCTTCATAGAGCTGGTGCTCCTTTTATACGGCAGTTTGCTCGAGAATGTGTCGCCGTTCTCCCGAACCTATACCCTATAGCCAAGGAACACCAGCCAGAGAGGCCAATCGGCCCGGCCAAACCTTACATCGTGATGACCAGATCGTCGTAATCAAAACGCACTTTCGGCAAGCCAGAACTCCGGTCTCGGGCACTGCGGTAACCCAAGGCAACAATCGCCGAGCTCTCCAGCCCCAACTCTGCCAACCCCAGCACGTCATCATAGGCGTTGTGGTCAAAACCGGTCATCGGGCAGCTGTCGATCCGCATGGAGGCGGCCGCGGTGAGCAGCGTGCCCAGGGCAATATAGGCTTGCTGGTGCGCCCACGCCTGCTTCTCTGCTTGCGACTTGGATGCGAGTGCCTCTTTCATGTGAGTCACATAGCCCGAGATCTCCGCCGCAGGTACGCTCCGGATTTTCTCAAACTGCGTGACATACCTGTCGACGGTGTGATCACCAATGTCTGTCTGCGCCGCAAAAACAATCAAATGCGAGCAGTCCAAGACCTTCTGCTGGCCATACGAATAAGGCAGCAAATCCTTCCGGACCGGCTTGCTCTCAACAATCAGAATTTTGTATGGCTGCAGTCCATAGGAAGATGCGCTCTTGCGGGCTGCATCCACCAGTGTTTCCACCGTTTGGCCATCAAGCTTTTCTGGTGAAAACTCGCGGACGGCGTAACGCCAGTCCAGGGCTTCATGAATGTTCATAGCGATATCTCCAGTAAAGATTCAAAGATCTGCAATTAGCGATCAGAGGCATACGGTATTGCAATGGGCCGCAACGGCGCTGCGTCTCCGCCACGAATCTTGAGAGGTGTTCCGATGAACGCGAACTGGTACACCTTGTCTTCTGCCAGTTGCTCCAGGTTTACCAGCTCCATTATCGTTACACCCTGCTGGGCCAACAGATAGGTATGCACGGGCACGTAGTTTTCACTGTCTTCGGATGGAAACGCTTCAAAGCTCAGATTGTCAGCGCCCAGCGACAATGCCTGTTTGTCTCCTGCCAGATAGCGTGCCGCATCCATTCCCAGTCCGGGCGCATTGACCATGAAGCGGCGTCCATCGCTGTAGTGACGCATGCGGCCGGTGCGAATCAGGACCACATCACCAGGAGCAACATCGGTCCCCTGAACGGTCATGGTGTATTTGATGTCTTCCCGCGTGATCCGATAACCAGGCGAAAGCTCTTCAAGGCCTTTTGCTGCCGGAATATCCAGCAACACCCCACGGGCAATAATTGGCGGCAGTTTCTCAACGCCCGTCCGATTCCAGCCCCGGTCGCCCAAATGCTCCTCAGCGGAAAAATGATTCCAGACTTTGCCGTTCAGACCGAAATGGTTAAGTGCGTCGATATGGGTACCGGTATGCGCATACATCGAGAACGCTGAGCCTGTGTAGCTGACATGCGCGTTCATCTTGTCGCCGACCGACATGGGATCGTCCACCTGGGTGCCCTTCGGGGTATGGGTCATCCACATCTGGAAACGTGGATCGCCTGCCTCCTGCCAGCTTGGCATGCCTATGTAGTACTCGACGCTGAGATCGTAGGTTGTCGCCGGATTCAGGTTCTCGAGCGCCGCCTTTCGGGATTCCGGGGTAATCATGTTCAAGCGACCGATTTCATCATCCGGTCCCCAGGGGCTGGAGGCCACATCGGCGCCCATCACCATAGCGGGTGCGAGCAATATGGGAAAAAAGAAAGAGCGGAGAATTTTGGTTCGACGGTTCATGAGGTTTGCCTCCTTCAGATTGAGGTAACCACTCTATGGAACCGGCGAACCCTAAAAAACGGATGGAATAGAACTACATATTTTCCAAAATGGAAATAGCCAGAAGTTGAGCCACGGGATCAGCGCTATTCCCAATAAGGCTTCTCGCCCAGATGCTGGTCCAGGTGGTCAAGCAGCAGGCGAACCTTGGTGGGTTGCTTGCGCCCGGGCGGAAACAGGGCGAATACGATATAGGGCTTGGGCGGGAAATTGGTCAACAATGGAACCAGGACGCCTTTTTCAATATCGCCCTGCACCAGAAAGCGCGGTAAGAAGCCAATACCAGTCCCTCTCAACAGACTCTGGCGAATCGCAAGGCTGCTGTCTGTCCGATAGTTACCGCTGACCATCACTTCCTGATCGCCGAGCTCCCAGACCCTGGGCCTGTCGTGAAGACTGAACGTCAGACAGTTGTGCCCTGCCAAATCATTCGGGACATGAACCTCAGGTGCGTTCTCCAGATACGCCGGTGATGCGCATACGATATTTCTGGATGTTCTGAGTGGTCTTGCCATGAGGGTGGAATCGGCCAAAGAGCTTCGAACCCGAATGGCGATGTCTACGCCCTGCTCCACCAGGTCAACCATGCGATCGGTGAGCTGGAGGTCAACGTCAATGTCAGGATAAAGGCGGAGAAAGCTGTCGATGGCCTCAGTTATGTGGGTCAACCCGAACGACATGGGAACGTTCAGCCTGATCGTGCCTCGAGGCTCTGCCTGCAACCCTCTTGCCTCAAGCTCTGCCTCTTCCAGATCATCCAACAACGCCTGAGTACGTTGCAGAAAAGCGAGCCCGGCACCAGTCAGGTTCATGCGGCGGGTGGTGCGGTTTATCAGCCTGGTATCCAGATCCCGTTCCAGAAAGGCAATATGCTTACTCACCGTTGCAGCGGTTATATCCAGGTCATCCGCAGCCCGGGTGAAACTACCCAGCTCTGCAACGCGCCTGAAAATTTTCATTGCCACCAGCTTGTCCGTAGCCACTTAAAACTCCTGATTATTTCTGATTTGGAAGGAGTATTGTTCGCCCAGACCCAATTATCAACCCAATCGATTGCTGCACACTCACTATCAACAACCCGCCTCACCAACCGGAGCATTCAGTGATGATAGCGACAGCGCAGCGTTCCTTTATCCCTCCCCAAGCCCTGATCTGGGGCCTACTACTGGCCAACGGATTTCTGATCGCGCTGATGCTGGCGCTGGCGAAAGCGGCAACATCCCAGGGTATGCCTGCCGTCACCTATGCCTTCTGGCAAACGCTCATTGCAGGAGCCGTTCTACTGTTGTGCTCCCATAAACGCCGTTCTCTACTGGAACGTCGCCTGACCCGCTATTTCCTCATCAGCGGCTTGACCGGTATCGCGATCCCGAATGTGATCGGATTTTATCTGGTGACCAAACTCGGAGCCGGTTTCACGGGAATCATGTATGCCCTCCCCCCAATCTTTACGTTCCTGCTCGCCACCAGCATCGGCCTGGAAAAACGAAGCTGGATCAAACTGACCGGGTTATCCATTGCGGTCGTCGCCTGCGCCTGGATTGTGCTGCAACGTCATTCCGAGATCAGCAGCCCGAACATAGTCTGGTTCGCCATGGGCCTGATTATCCCGGCGATGCTATCCATCGGTAACGTCTATCGCTCAGTCGCCTGGCCTGATGATGTAAAACCCATGGTCCTTGCATCGGGTACGCTGCTGGCGTCGGCCTTCACGCTTGCCCTGGTCGCCGGCCTGACGGACACCCCTATTTTTCCGGAGGGCACAGGATCGTATCTTATTGGCATTGTGGTTCTGCAGGGACTACTAACCGCGCTGACCTACCTTTGCGCCTTTGAGCTTCAGCGTCGCTCTGACCCGGTTTTTTACAGTCAGCTCGGAGCCGTGGCGGCCGTCTTCGGATTGCTCATAGGTGTTTTCTGGTTCGAGGAGCACTACTCTGTAACCATCTGGCTGGGTGCTTTCCTGGTGATCCTCGGGCTCAGGATAAGCAACAGGAAGAAAGCGCAAACCAATGTGGCTCAGGCAGAACCTGTGCGCTAGAACTGGCTTCGACCCCGCAACAGTATCTGAAAATCATCAATACTGTCGTCGCCGTCCAGCGGGAAGGCAAAGTCGAGGTGCAGCATCCGTTGCACCTCGATGCGGCTGGACGCCAGCCTCATGCCAAAGCCGACATCTTTCAGCACCCCTTCGTCAGGACCACTATTCCGGTCGTCGGTGAACCAGGCCCGGCCGACGTCAGTAAACACCACGCCGCCCACCCGGAACAACTGGAACGGATGCCAATCCGGGAAGTAACGTCTCTCAAGGGTCCAGAGCACCCGGCGATTGCCCTGCTGGTACTCACTTGGGTAACCGCGCAGCCCGTTCTCGCCCCCGATGAGCAGCTGCTGATCGGCCGTCAGATTGTGCGCTGCGGTGAACGCCAGGTTGGTGTACCAGCTGTTCCAGCGTTCCGAGCCGCCATGAAAGTATCGCACGCTTGCTGTACCCAGCAGGTTTTCCACCCGGTCCTCATCGAGGCGGTATGTGCCGCTCTGGCTGAGGGTATAGCTGGCATAGTTGGTCTCGGTTACGTGCAGCACATCCCGGAAATCCATATTGAGAACCACACGGTCCTCAGTGGCACCCAGCCCGCTGCCGGAATAACCCAGCTCGGTACGCCACACGAAGCCATCCCGCACATCTTCCACCCGCTGGAGCCGGGTCAGGTTGGTCATTTCACGGAAACGGTTCTGGCGGTAATCAAAGCCAATCCAGGGGTAACTCAGGGTCCTGTCGTCTGGAAAGATGTCGAGATCGGGTTCGTTGGGCAAACGGTCGAACATGAGTGCATTGTAGCGGTAGCCGGCGAGCAACCTCAGTTGCCGATCGTTCCTCTCGGCCAGGCGCCAGCCTCCATCGATACTGAAGAACTCCTGGCTGCGCCGATAATCGGCAATAGCCTCCGCGCCGACATAGCGGGATTCTTCCCTTACGTCATCGATGCCGCTCAACCCAAAACGCCAGTTGGTGGTCTCGCTGAAGAAAGGCCTCTCAAGGTAGGCGCCTCGGCCCCGGCCGTCGCTTCTCTCGTCGAACGAGAACCCCGCCTGCCAATGCGAACCCAGTACGTTCGGGTCATCAAAATAGAGACTGGTTTCGGTGCGGTCCGGGTCCTTCGCATAGCCAATGCCGAGGCTCTTGCCTGATCCGGCAAAGTTGGGGTCAGACAACCCGAAGTTGGTGGTATTTTCGCCCCCGGATCGGGATACCCCCACGCTCGGGAACAATGTCCAGGTATCCCTGGTAAGCACGCTTACCTCAACCTCGTTGCCACAAACCCGGGTTACGCCTACCCAGGCAGCGGTCAAATACTCACGCTGGCGCAGCACCCGCTCGGATTCGGAGATAAGCTCGGGCTCGTAGACATCTCCTTCTTCAAACACCAACTGGGCACGCAGGGCGGACTCCCAGGTAGGCGTGTTGAGCGCGATAAGAGTTCGATAGAGCGCGTTGTCCTGCTCAGGATCGGTGGTATCAAAGATGGGACGGCGAAGAACGCGGATGCTGGCGATGCGTGCATCCTCGGGAATCACCAGATCGCTCTGGCGGGCGAGCTGATCTCTCGGCTTGTCCAGATCAATGGCTTCCGGCTGGATACTGCTGGCAATACAATCGCCCTGGTCCGATTCGGCGGCCAGGCAGGATCCGGCAAAAACCATTCCCGAGACAACAAGCGTTTTCCTGGAAACCATACTGACCTCACGAGGCGCCCAGACAATAATTTAGCCCAGCGATGCCTCCAAGTCAGCGTTCAGGCGGTCTCCAGACAGGGACATCCTCCTGCTTCGGCTCATCCCAATCACTCTGCATGGCACTGCTGAGTGCTTCTTCCAGCTTCATGAATAACTCACCGTAGCGGGGGCTGAACCGGATGCCCTCCTCGATTTCCTTCCAGGCGTCGAACAGCTCATCCTCGTGGGCTTTTTCATTGTCGAGGAAGGCCCAGGTCATCTGACGGGCACGCATCGGGTGCACACCCATGGCGGTCAGGGCATGACCCCCAAGCTCGAGTGCCGAATGATAGGTTTCACTCACCACATCATCGGCCCCGGCCTCGCGCAGTCGGTATCCGTGGCCTCTGTCGAAAGCGCGGGCCAGCACCCAGACACCGGGGAAGAACTGCTTCACATGCTCCACCATCTGCACCGAACGATCACGGTCGTCGATCGCCACGACCAGCAGCCGGGCCTGTTCGATGCCTGCGGTTTCCAGCAAATCCGGGCGACTCGCATCCCCGAAAAAACTTTTGATATTGATCTGCCGGAGGTTCTCGATCTGTTCGATCTCATGGTCCAATGCAACGATGGGAACATTATTGGCCCGCAATAGCCGGCAGACAATCTGGCCAAAGCGACCAACACCAGCGACGATAACCGGCGCCTGTTCATCGATGGTATCCGCCTCGCGCTCGTCGTTTTGTGAACGACGATAACGGGGCAACACAATCCGGTCATACACGATAAACAGCAACGGCGTCAGGAACATCGACAGCGCCACCACCAGTGAGAGGACCTGTGACGTTTCCATGGGAATCACGTTGTTCTGGACACTGTAGGTCAGAAGCACAAAGCCAAACTCACCGGCCTGTGCCAGGGACAACGTAAACAGCCAGCCATTACTGCCATGAACCCGGAACAGCAACGCCAGGCCGAGCAAAATCGCGGCCTTGACTGCGATCACCGCAACCGCAAGTGACACCACCGTACTCCATTGCTCGGACAACACATCGAAGTTGATGCCCGCGCCAACGGTGATGAAGAACAGGCCCAGCAACAGTCCCTTGAACGGTTCGATGTTCGCTTCCAGCTCATGCCGGAATTCACTGTTAGCCAGAACGACACCAGCCAGGAAGGCCCCAAGAGCCGGGGACAGATTTACCAGACTCATCAGGGCCGCAATCCCGATGACCAGCATCAGCGCCGTGGCGGTGAATACTTCACGCAAGCCCGACTGCACCACATAACGAAACAGGGGCCGGCTCAGATAATGGCCGCCAACAATCACGGCACCAACGGCCGCCACCACAACCAGCCCATGAGCCCATCCCGAGAGACTATCCACCAGGCTGAGGTGACCTTGCTTGGCGTCGGAACCTGCCGTGGCGTCCATGAGCTCCGGCAGTGCCAGCAAGGGGATGAGGGCGAGCATCGGAATAACAGCGATGTCCTGAAACAGCAGGACGGAGAACGCACTGCGACCGCCTTCGGTTTTGACCAATCCCTTTTCGTTGAGGGTTTGAAGAACAATCGCCGTGGACGACAGGGCAAAGATCAGACCGACTGCAATGGCTGTCTGCCACTGCAGTCCCAACCATGCGGCCACTGCCATGCCTGCAGCCGCCGTCAGCACCACCTGAAGCCCACCCAGTCCGACCAGGCGCACACGCATGGCCCAGAGCGCCCTGGGGTCGAGTTCCATACCCACCAGGAAGAGCATCATGACCACACCGAACTCGGCAAAATGCTGAATGGTATTGGCTTCCTGCCCTACCAGCCCCGTGACCGGTCCAATAACCACACCGGCCACGAGATACCCGAGAACAGAGCCCAGCCCCAGGCGTTTTGCCAGGGGCACAGCGATGACTGCTGCCACCAGGTAGATAAAAGCCTGGACAAAATAAACTGTCATCAATGATTTCCTTGATTCAAAGTCGGGCGGCTAGAGGATATGCGCAATACTATTACCTGCAGCACCGTTTAGCGTAGACCGAGGAACGCCTCTTTGACATGCGAGGCAAGCGCGTCATTAAGGGGATTTGAACCCCGGCGTACCAACGCCAGCTGATAGAAGCCGATTTCCGGCAGGCTATCACCGGCAACCTCTTTCAGAGGCGGACGAATCAGGCTTTGCGGAAACGGGGCCACGGCCAAGTCCGCCAGCATTGCCGCCTCCTGGCCGGAACAATGCTCACAGGTGTAGGCAATCCTGTAAGGTATACCCGCTTTGTCCAGTGTCCGAAGGGTCATACGCCGCCAGGCACATCCCTCATGGGCCATGGCAATCGGCAGCGGGGAACGCTGATAGGCCGATGAGCCCTCTCGCCCGGCCCAGACCAGCGGTTCCTCGTGCACCACCTCACCGCGGGGAATACGCCCCTCATCGGCCACAGTTACCAGGGTCATATCCAGTTCCCCGGCGTCCAGGCGAGCGAGATTCTGTTTGCTCGAACCAACGACGACATCCACCAGCACGGCGGGATAGGATCTGGCAAATTCTGCCAGAACTTCCGGCAGAATCCGGGTACCCACATCGTCAGACGTGCCAATACCCACTTTCCCCTCAAGGGTTGGCGAAACGAAATACTGCACGGCCTCTTCATTCAGGCGCAGCAATCGGCGCCCATAATCAAGAAGAACCTCCCCTTCTGCGGTCAACGTGACACGCCTGGGTTCGCGAACAAACAGGGTTTTCCCGAGGTTCCGCTCAAGCTGTTTGATCTGCATGCTCAGGGCGGAAGGTGTTCGGTGAACGGCTTTGGCGGCACTGGTAAACGTGCCATGTTCCGCAATGGCAACGAAACTCCGGAGCACATCGTTATCAAGCAGAGGCATGTTCATGGGCGGACCCTACGGATAGATTTATGGCCGGCAACTGCCTTAAGCATAACTGAACAAGATCTTAAATTCTTTTCGTTTGATTGAAGGCAGAGAGAATACCAGAATAGCGGCTGTAGGCACCCGTAGGCGAGTTACAAGACGTCTCCAAACGAGCTGCTGCAAGTCATTCACCAACAGTCGGGGCCGTAGACATGTTGAAGAGCACAGAGCATCAGGCACACTCCGCAATGCAGCCGATCACCTCCTGGATTGAGGGATATTCCAGACGCCAGCAATTCCGCCGTATGGCAGAGTCATTGCTGAAAGAAAAAGACGATACGCTTTCAGATCTTGGCTACGACCGCCATGATCTGGAAGGCGCCTTGCACCTTCCCATCCGGAACGATGCAATGCAATACATCGAGGCACGTCGTTCCAGACGTGCTGTGGAAGCGCGCAGAGCCAAAACTCCTCGGCTCGCAGGCTAAGCGCGCGGCAATTCCGAGAACCGTATCAGGTTATACTCGCCTGTCAGCACATCGGCCAGATGGCTGATGTGCTCGGGCGTGATTTCACAGCAGCCGCCAACAACACCTGCGCCGTCATCCAACCACTGTTTCACCTGAAGCCCATACACCCCGGGTGACACGTCCTGCCTGGCTTCCAGTTCATCCACGAGCGCTCCGCCGGCCATTGGTTCAACTGTTTTGAACGCGTTTGCGTAGCCACCCGTGCAGGGGTAAAGGCCGGCCAATTCAGGCATTGCCTGCGAAATCACTTCCGGATCGCAGCAATTGAGCATAATCGCCGTTGGCCCTGACGCCCTCACCGCTTCAACAGCCTCGGCGAGGGTCTCCCCTGACCGGAGCTTGCCATCGGCTTCCAGTCTGAATGCCACTCCGAAGGGTTTGCCTGATTCACTGGCGGCAGCACAGGCGGCTTTCGCCTCCAGCGAGTTGGTCATGGTTTCGATGAGGAAGACGTCCGCCCCACTCTGCAATTTAACAAGGATGTCGAATTCCGATTTCAGATCCTCGAACGTCCGGTCAGGCTGGCTCCGATAGCTTCCGACCAGGGGCGGCAGGCAGCCGGCGATATCAACGTCGGCACCCGTTAACGCGATGGCGCGCTCCAACACCTC
>MDTG01294058.1_pt1 | contig 17632 bp, 17 predicted proteins | sample 811421 | NCBI WGS metagenome assembly MDTG01 (sample SAMN05326645, study PRJNA326480) | marine metagenome | isolation source: seawater | place: Pacific Ocean: South East | collected 2011
AAAATATTGACGTATTGTTAGATGATGTTGATGAAAATATGTCAAATAAATTTAAAAAACATGATTTAATAGGTATTCCTTTTCAGGTGATTATAGGCTCTAAATCTAAAGATAATAAATTTGAGTTTAAGGAAGTTAACTCAGAAAGTGAAGTTTTGAGTTTAGATCAAATTAAATCAAAACTAAAAAAATAAATTGTTTAATAAAGTAGAGAGATTAATTTCATTAAGAAATCTTAGGCCTCAAAAAAAAGAAGGGTTTTTAAAAATTATATCTGCATTTTCTTTTCTAGGCATCATGTTAGGTGTGTCTATTTTAATAATAGTGATGTCTGTTATGAATGGATTTCGAACTGATTTAACAAATAAAATTATTGGATTAAACCCACACATAGTTATCGAGTCTTATGGGTCTAATATAAATAAAGAACTTAGCAATAGATTAGAAAATAATTATCAAAATTTTAATATTACAAAATCTTATAATGGAGAAGGAATAATTATGGTTAATGAAGCCATAAAAGGAGTCCTAGTTAAAGGAGTAAGCATAAATAAACATAAGGGTATTAATTTTATTAAAAAAAATTTGGTAAAAGGCAATTTTGATAAATTTAAAGCAAATACAATACTAATAGGAAATGAGCTAGCATTTGATTTGGGATTAAACATAGGTGACAAGATTAATATTACTTCTTCAGCTTTTGTAAAAACACCAGTAGGGAGTATACCAAAACAAGATAATTATTTGATAGCTGGAATATTTAATAGCGGTTTCTTTGAATATGATCAAAACGTAGTTTTTTTAAATATAGCAGATAGTCTATATTTATTTGACAAAGAGGAAAAAGATCTTAGTTTAGAAATTTATTTAGATAATCCAATAAAAGCAGATTTTTACAAAAATAAAATTCAACAAGAAAATGAAGACCTTGCTAAATTTTATATTTATTCATGGACTGACTTAAATAAATCTTTTTTTAGTGCATTGAAAATTGAAAGAAATGTTATGTTTATTATCTTGACACTAATAATAATTGTTGCTGCATTTAATATAATATCTGGTTTAACTATATTGATTAAGAATAAGACAAAAGAAATTGCTATATTAAAAACACTAGGACTAAGTAGTAAATCAATAAAAAAATCTTTTTTTTTAACCGGTATGACTATTGGTTTTTTTGCGACGTTAGCTGGAATTTTTTTAGGTGTTCTATTTTCCTTATACATTGAAAATATAAGAATATTTTTCTCAAGATTATTTAACTTAGAAATTTTTCCGTCTGAAATATATTTTTTAGAAAAAATGCCTAGTGAAATTAATATATATTCTATTTTTATGATTTTTACATTTTCTTTACTAATTACAGCATTGGCTTCATATTTTCCTGCAAATAAAATTTCTAAAATGGAAACTACTAAAGCTTTAAAATATGAATAAGTATTTATTAAAAACTGAAAACCTCAAAAAATCTTTTAATCATAAGAATGGATTAATAAAAATATTCAATGATGTTAGTATAAATATTAAAAAAGGAGAACTAGTAGCTTTAATTGGACCATCTGGCTCAGGAAAATCAACTTTATTAAATATTTTGGCTCTTTTAGAAAATCCTACTGCAGGCAAAATAATTTTTAATAGCATTGAAACTAAAAAATTTAGTGAAAAGCAAAAAAATGAAGTTAGAAAAAATAATATTTCTATGATATTTCAAAATAATAATCTTTTGAGTGATTTTACAGCTTTAGAAAATGTTATGATGCCTTTGATAATTAGAGGTGAGTCATTTGAAGGCTCAAGGAAAAAAGCTAAAAAAATTATGAAAGATGTAAAACTTGATAATAGGTCAAGCCATTTTCCAAATGAATTATCTGGTGGGGAACAACAAAGAGTTGCAATTGCAAGAACCTTAATTTCTAAGTCAGATCTTATATTAGCAGATGAACCAACTGGAAACTTGGATTACAAGACTTCAAAAGATATATTTTCTTACTTTTTAAAAATAAAAAAAATGAATAAAGCTATAATATTTGCAACTCACAATAGAGAACTTGCTAACATGGCTGATTACAAGTTGAGTATTCTCAATGGTGTTATAAAAAGAGTTAATGCATGACAAACAAAAAGAATTTTGCAATTTTAAGATTCACTCTCAATATTCAATATGCGAAGGAGCAATTAAAATTGATGATCTTGCAAATCAATGTAAGAATAAAAAAATTAAAAATATTGGATTAGCCGATAGTTATAATTTATGTGGGGCTCTTGAGTTTTCTGAAAAAATCAGCAAAAGTGGAACACATCCTATTATTGGTTCTCAAATAAATTTTTCATTGGACGGTATAATTGGTAGGCTTCCCTTATTTGCCACATCTTCAAGAGGATATAAAAACTTAACTAAACTATCTTCTAAAAGCTATTTAGAATGTGATGCAAAAACTGATCCTAGTTGTAATATTGAAGAAATCTTAAAATCTAATGAAGATTTAATTTTACTTTCTGGTAACCACCATGATTTTTTTGGAAAATTATTTAAACTTAATAAATTAAAATTAATAGATAAACTTATAGAAAAAATAATTATTGCTTTTAATAATAGATTCTATTTAGAAATACAAAGACATAATGAAGTTGGGGAAAAAGCTTACGAACAATATTTAATGAAATTATCATTAAAATTTGATATTCCTATTATTGCTTCACAGGAAGTATTTTATCTTACACCTGATATGTACGAAGCTCATGATGCACTTATATGTATTGGTGAAAAAGACTTTGTAGATAATGAAAAAAGAAGAAAATTTAGTAATCAACATTATTTAAAAAATCAATCGGATTTAGTAAATCTGTTTAAGGATATTCCAGAGGCTTTGGAAAACAACTATAATTTTCCTTTAAGATTTAACTTTAAACCAAAAAAATCAGAACCAGTATTACCAACTTTAAAAATTAAAGAAAATCGTTCTTTGAAAGATGAATTATTTTTAGATGCTAAGTTAGGATTAAAAAATCGTTTAGAAAACTTTATATTAAAGAAAAATATTTCTCACGACAAAAATAAAATTATCAAAAAATATGAAGATAGACTTTTTCATGAATTAGATATTATAAATTCAATGAATTACTCGGGATATTTTTTAATAGTATCCGATTATATTAAATGGTCAAAACAAAACAATATACCTGTAGGTCCAGGAAGAGGATCAGGTGCAGGCTCTTTAGTTGCTTATTGCCTAGATATTACAGATCTTGATCCTATTGAATTTGATTTAATTTTTGAAAGATTTTTGAATCCGGATAGAATTTCTATGCCAGATTTTGATATAGATTTTTGTGAAGAAAAGAGAGATCTGGTTTTTGAGTACTTAAAATCGAAATATAATAATGGTGTTGCCCACATAATAACCTTTGGAAAATTAAAAGCTAGAATGGCTTTAAGAGATGTTGGTAGAGTTTTAGGATTACCTTATGGACATGTTGATAAAATTTCAAAGATGATACCTTTTGATCCATCAAGGCCTTTAACACTACAAGAGTCTATCGATAGAGAACCGCGATTTAAGGATGAGATTCAAAATAATAAAAAAGTTGAAAAATTAATCAATCTTTCATTAAAACTAGAGGGTTTAAATAGAAATATGGCAACACACGCTGCTGGTGTGGTTATAGCGGGAGAAAACTTATCAGAGGAAGTTCCACTTTATAAAGATCATAATTCAAATTTATTTTTGCCATCGACACAATTTGATATGTACTCTTCAGAAAATGCAGGTTTAGTTAAGTTTGATTTACTAGGCTTAAAAACATTAACGGTAATAGATAAAACTTTAAAAATGTTGGCATCTAAGAAAATCAATCTAGATATCTCAAAAATCAACTTAGCAGACGAGAAGGTTTTTCAAATGCTCTCTACTGGAGAAACTACAGGTTTATTTCAACTGGAAAGCACGGGTATGAGAGACTCTATCAGACAAATGAAGCCAAATAAATTCGATGATATAATTGCTTTGGTAGCATTATATCGACCTGGTCCTATGAGTAATATACCAATCTATAATGATTGTAAAAATGGGTTAAAATCACCAAATTATATTCATGAAACATTGGAAGAAATATTAAAGCCAACTTACGGAATTATTATTTATCAAGAACAAGTAATGCAAATAGCTCAAACACTTGCAGGATTTACTGCCGGAGAGGCAGATATTTTGAGGCGAGCAATGGGTAAAAAAAAAGAGCAGAACTTGAGAAACAAAAAGAAAGATTTATTGAAGGAGCAATTAAAAACGGGATAAAAAAAGATGTAGCTAATTATGTATTTACAAAAATTGAGCCATTTGCTGAATATGGATTTAATAAAAGTCACGCTGCAGCTTATGCTTTAATTGCATATCAAACTGCTTTTTTAAAAACTTATCATAAAGAGGAATTTATTGCCGCGACAATGACCACTGAATTAACCAGCACTGGTAAATTAAGAGAATTTGTTGAAGAGCTTAAAAGGTTAAAAATTGAAGTGGTTAGACCATGTATTAACAATTGTTTTGCAGAATTTAAAGCAGATGAAAATAAAATATTTTATGGTTTGGGTGCAATTAAAAGTGTTGGATTTGTTGCAGTCTCCAATATTATTAAAGAAAGAGAAAATAATGGACCTTATTTATCATTATCAGATTTTATTAAAAGAGTAGATCCAAAAGATGTAAATAAATTACAATTAGAAGGTCTAGTTAAGGCAGGAGCATTTGATAAATTAGAAAAAAATCGAAAAAAAATATTTTCTTCTATTCCTAAGATAATACAAAAAATAAAAAATAATTATGATGATAAAGTTAGCAACCAAAGCAGTCTATTTGAGAATAATGATGAGCTTATTTCAAATGATCTAGAATTAGAAAAAACAGATTTTTGGACTAAGAAAGAATTATTATCTGAAGAATTCTTATCTTTAGGTTTTTATATTTCTGACCATCCACTTAATGAATATAAAAATTTTTTTTCACAAATAAATGTAATGACTTACAATGATTTTTTTAAAGCGAATACCACAGAAGCCCAAATAGCAGGGACAATTATGTCTATTCAAGAAAAAAAAAGCTCAAAAGGTACTCCATTCGCTATAGTCAAGTTTAGTGACACGAGTGGAGAATTTGAAATATTTATATTTTCTGAAATGCTTATCGCTAATAGAGAAATTTTAAAGGAGTCTAACTCTTTTATTTTAACTCTTCATAAAGAAAGACCTATTAATGATAGTAGTACCGGGAGAATTAACGTGAGAAAAATTTCAAATCTACATGAACTAGTCAATAAATCTTATGAGAAGGTATCAATAGAGCTTACTAGTGATTATAATTTACAAGAATTAAAAGACACGCTTATTGAAGAAGGAAAAACACAAATTAACTTGATTATAAAAGACAAAGATAAAAGCTTTGCTTTTAAGCTTGAAAAGACTAGAAAGTTTGATTTTAACTTGTTTAACGACATTAATAGTAAGAAATACGTTAAAAAAATAAGTTTTTAGTACCTTGATTTTACTTAAATTTAAATATACTAAAGCTTAATTTCGCACACAGCATTAAGGGCAAAGTGCCCTACCGGTCCAATATTGGAATAGTTGTGGTGGATTAACCGGAAAAAAAAATGAACGTACCAGAAGTAAACATTAAACAATTATTAGAAGCAGGCGTGCACCTAGGACATAAAACTCTTAGATGGAATCCAAAAATGAAGCAATATATTTTTGGAGAGAAAAATTCTATTCATATTATTGATTTAACACAAACTGTAACATTTTTAAAAAACGCCTTAACACAAGTTCATAAGTGTATTGCAGGTGGTGGAAAAATATTAATTGTATCAACAAAAAAACAAGCTTCAGAACAAGTAAGTATTCTAGCCAAAGAAACAGAACAATATTTCGTAAACTATAGATGGTTAGGTGGAATGTTAACAAATTGGAACACAATTCAAAATTCTATCAAAAGAATGAAGATATTAGAAACTCAACTTTCTAAAGATGATATAGGATTTACCAAAAAAGAAATATTAAAATTAGGTAAAGAAAAAGATAAGTTGCATCGATCATTAGGAGGAATTTCTGAGATGAAAAAAATTCCAGACATGATTTTTATTATCGACACAAATATAGAGTCATTGGCTGTAAAAGAAGCTATAAAATTAAATATACCAATTATAGCTATTCTTGATACAAACTCTGATCCGACAGCAATACAGTATCCTGTACCAGGGAATGATGACGCTAGAAGATCTATAAATTTATATTGTGATCTATTAAAAAAAACAATAATAGATGCAACAAAATTTATCGTAGTAAAGGAAGAGAAAAAAGATATTAAAAAAGAAAATGTAAATCTATCAAAAAAAATTAAAAAAGATTTAGAACCTTCAAAAAAAAATAAATAACTAATTTCTTATCATTTAAAATGTCAAAAAAAGCATTACTAGAAAATATTAAAAAACTTAGAGAGCTTACTGGAGTTGGTTTTAAAGATTGTAAATTAGCTATAGACGAATGTAATGGTGACTTAGAAAAGTCTGTTGAATTTCTTAGAAAAAAAGGGATTGCCAAAGCATCAAAAAAAATGAGTCGTACAGCTTCTGAAGGTTTAGCTTTAGTTAGTGAGCAAAATGGTGAAGTTGCTATAGTTGAAATAAATAGCGAAACAGATTTTGTTGCAAAAAATAAAGATTTTATTTTATTTTGTAAAGAAATTTCAGAAATCTGCTTCTCAGAAAAAGGACATTTAGAAAAGATAAATTTGGCTATTATGAAAAATAAAATGACTGTAAAAGATAACTTGATTGATCTTATAGCTAAAATTGGTGAAAAAATAACATTAAGAAGAGCAAAATTTTTTGATAAAAAAGACGGTATTAATTTTAGCTACGTACATAGCGCAATAGAAAAAAACATAGGAAAAATTATATCTGTAGTAAAAATAAGTAAGTCAGAAAGTTCTAATACTATTGGTAATAAATTAGCTATGCATATTGCTGCTACAAATCCTATATCAATAAATAAAGAAGATTTAGATAAAACTATCATTGAAAAAGAATTGGAAATTATTAAAGCAGAGCTTCTAAATTCTGGAAAAAAACCCGAAATGATTGATAAAATTTCTAAAGGTAAAATAAACAAATTTATCTCTGATAATACTTTATTAAATCAGGTATGGATTATGGATCCAAAAAGCAAAGTTTCTGATATACTTAAAGATGTTAAAATTTTAGATTTTATTAGATATAAAGTTGGTGAAGGAATTTAGATAAATATGAGCTCTGAATTTAATGAAAAAAATTATTCATTAAAAATGGAAAAGACAATTCAGTCTTATAAAAAAGATATTTCAACATTGAGAACCGGTAGAGCCAACGCATCAATGTTAGATATGATCAAAGTTGACGTGTATGGGCAGCAAATGCCTATTAATCAAATAGCAACGATAAGTGTTCCAGAACCTAGAATGATTTCAGTACAAGTTTGGGATCAAACAAATGTACCTTTAATTGATAAGTCTATCAAAGAATCTGATTTAGGAATTAATCCACAAATAGACGGCCAGATTATAAGAATTAGAATACCTGATTTAACTGAAGAAAGAAGAAAAGATTTAATAAAAATTTTAAAGGGCATGAGTGAGAAAAGCAAAGTATCAATAAGAAATATAAGAAGAGAAGGTAACGAAGAACTAAAAAAATTACTTAATGAAAAAAAAATAAGTGAGGATGTGAGTAAATCATTTGAAAAAAATACTCAAAAAATAACTGATGAAAATATAGAGTCTATTGAAAAAATTGCAGAAGAAAAAGAAAAAGAAATTCTGCAAATATGAATATTTTAAACCATATAGCATTCATCATGGATGGTAATGGTAGATGGGGTGTTAAGAAAAAAAAAGGAAGAAATTTTGGACATCTTCAAGGAGTAAAGACTGTAGAAAAGATGGTTAAAGCATCTTTAAAACTAAGAATACCAATTATAACTTTTTACGTATTTTCAACAGAAAACTGGAAAAGACCCCAAAAAGAAATAAACTTTTTATTTAATCTTATTGGTAAATATTTTAATCAAGAAATTAAAAATGTAATTAAAAATGGTATTAAGATAAATATAATTGGTAAAAGCAATCTTCTACCCTCAAATCTTAAAAATATTTTAAATAATACAATCAAAAAAACAAAAAAAAATAAGCAATTAATAGTAAATCTAGCATTAAATTATGGCTCTAAAAATGAAATAACAGAAGCCATAAATAAAATTATAAAAAAAAACAAAAAAATTTCAGAAAAACAAATAGAAAAAAATTTATATACAATTGATTTGCCAGATCCCGATATTTTAATTAGAACTGGTGGTAGAAAAAGATTAAGTAATTTTATGTTATGGCAACTTGCTTATTCAGAATTATATTTTCTTGATAAGCTTTGGCCAGATTTTAATGAAAAAGATTTAAAAAAAATTATTAAAAAGTATAAGAATGAAAAAAGAAATTTTGGCAATATTTAAATGAATACTGAAATAAAAAAAAGAATTTTAACATCAATATTTTTATTTGTTTTACTAATAGTTGTTTTTTTAAATAATTTTATTTTAGGTTTTTTGCTTATCAACATATCAATATTTGGCTTTATTGAGTTTACTTATATTAGTCAAAAAATACTTGTTAAAAAAAAAATACTACAATTTTTAATTAACTTTCTATTCATATTATACATATCAATATTTGCTATTCTCTTTTTTATTTTTTCAATTATCGGTCAATTTAAAATTTTTTTATTTTTTTGTTTAATTATTTGTATTTTTTCAGATATTGGTGGATATGTTATAGGTAAAACTTTTAAAGGTCCTAAGTTAACAAAATTTAGTCCGAATAAAACTATTTCAGGAAGTATGGGATCTTTTGTTTTCTCATCAATTATTTCTCTAATTTTTATTTATTATTTTGACGGTACATATAGATTATTTTTATTAGCTTTATTTGTCTCTTTAAGTTGCCAAATTGGTGATATTTTTTTTTCATACTTGAAAAGAAAAGCAAAAATAAAAGACACCGGAAAGATACTGCCAGGACATGGTGGTATTCTTGATAGAATAGATGGTATTTTAGTTGGTATCCCTTTAGGTTTGTTACTATATTTATTATTTTATAGTTTGGTATCATGAAAAAATCTATTGCCGTATTAGGCTCAACAGGTTCTATTGGAGTTACTACTTTAAGAATACTTCAAAAGAAAAAAAATTTATTTAATATAGAATTACTTGCAGCAAATTCTAATTACAAAAAAATAAGTGAACAAATATTAAGGTTTAAACCAAAATATTTCATCATTGCCAATGAACTAACATTTAATAAAATAAAGAATAAGTTTAGAAAAAGTAAAACTATTATATTAAATAATTATTTAGAATTTCCTAAATCAAAAAAAAAAATTGATATCACAGTCTCTGCTATACCAGGTCTAGCTGGTTTAAATCCCACTATTCAATTTATAAAAAAAACAAAAAAAATCTTACTAGCTAATAAAGAGTCTATAATTTGTGGTTGGAGTATAATAAAAAAAATTGCTAATAAAAATAATACTGAAACTTTGTCTATAGACTCTGAACATTTTTCAATAAAAAAACTTTTAGAGAATATCAAAAATGAAGATGTTGAAAAAATATATATAACTGCTTCAGGAGGTCCATTTTTAAATCTTCCTAAAAAAAAATTAAAATTTATTACACCTAAAGACGCAATTAAACATCCAAAATGGTCAATGGGAAAAAAAATATCGGTTGATTCTGCTACACTCATGAACAAAATTTTAGAGTTAATGGAAGCTTATAAATTATTTCCATATGATTTTGATAAATATGAAATTTTAATACATCCCCAATCTTTGGTACACGCCATAGTAAAATTAAAAAATGGAATAACAAAACTTTTATATCATCAGCCTGATATGACAATACCTATAGCGAATGCTATATTTAATTTTAAATTAAACATTAATAAATTATCAATCAAAAATAGAAATATTGAAAATCTTGATTTTTTTAAGGTTGATAAGAAAAAATTTCCTATTGTCAAGCTTATACCTTTATTAAATAAGTATATTTCTACACCCATAATAATAAATGCTGCTAATGAAATATTAATTGATCAATTTTTGAAAAAAAAAATAAGCTATAACTCAATTCCATTATATATTTTTAAGGTTTTAAAAGATAAAAATTATAGAAAATATGCTATATACAAACCAAATAATTTAAAAAATATTTTTATGATTGATTCTTGGTCTAGAGAGACTACTTTAACATATATAAATAAAAATAAAATTAAATGAAAAAATATTTCTTAATTATATACCTATTTACTTTTAATTACCTTCATGCTGATATTTTGGAGAAACTAATCATTGAAGGCAATAATAGATTTAGTGTTGAAACTATAAAAGTATATGGCGATATAGAATTAAAATCTGATTATAGCAAAAACGATACAAATAAAATTATTAAAAATCTTTATGAAACTAATTTTTTTGAAAATATTTCTTTAACATTTGTAAATGGGCTAATGAAAATTACACTTAAAGAGTATGACTCAATTAATACAATTACTATTGATGGTGAAAAAGCCAATAAGATTAAAGATAAAATATTAGAAAGATTATATTCACAAGAAAAAAATTCTTACATTAAAAGTAATTTAAAAAAAGATGTGAATATGATTAAAAATGCTTACGGTACATTGGGATTTAATTTTGTTGACGTAGAAGTGAAAATAGAAAAATTAAGTGACAACAGAGTAAATTTAATATTTTTTGTTGAAAAAGGAGAAAAAACTAAAATTTCTAAAATATATTTTATAGGTGATAAAAAAATTAGAAATAAAAGATTAAGGGATGTAATTGTTTCAGAGGAAGATAAGTTTTGGAAAATTCTTTCAAAAAATACTAATTTAAACAAAAGTAACACTGATTTAGATAAGAGACTTTTAACCAATTATTATAAATCATTAGGATACTATGATGTTCAAGTATTATCTAGCAGCGCGGAAATAGATAAAAATAATGAAACTTCTATAACTTTCAATATTAATGCCGGACCCCGGTATCGAATAAAAAAAATTACAACCGATATTACTAATAATGTTGACAAAAAAATATTTTTACCTTTGAACAGAGAGTTTAAAAGAGTGGCAGGCAAGTACTACTCTCCTTTTACAGTAAAAAAAATGTTGGAAAAAGTAGATTTTTTGATTGCAAAAAACGATTTACAATTCATAGAGCATTCAGTTAGTGAAGAAATATATCAAGGCAGCATATCTATTAAGATTAATATTTTTGAAGGCTCAAAAGAAAGTGTAGAAAGAATAAATATAAAAGGAAACACCGTTACTCAAGAATCAGTTATTAGATCAGAACTTTTGCTAGATGAGGGAGACCCTTTTAATAACTTGAAGTTAGAGCAATCTATTGCCAAATTAAAAGCTAGAAATATATTTGGTGAAGTTAAACAAACTGTAGCAGATGGATCTTCTAAAAATTTAAAGATTATCGATATTGAAGTTGAAGAAAAACCAACTGGAGAAATAAGTGCTGGTGCTGGTGTAGGTACTAACGGTGGATCCTTTGCTTTTAATATTAAAGAAAATAACTGGATGGGAAAAGGTATGACAATCGCATCCTTTTTAGATTTAGACAAAGATTCTATTAAAGGTCAGTTGAGTTTGAGAGACCCAAATTACAATATGAGCGGAAACGAGTTAAATTATAATATAAGTAGTATTCAAACAGATAAAACTGAAGAGTCTGGTTATAAAAACACAATTACATCTCTAGGAATAGGAACCAGATTTGAGCAATATCAAGATATTTTTATTGCACCAAGCTTAAATTATTCTCACGACTCTCTAACGGTTGATGACACTGCATCAACTAATCTTCAAAAACAAGAGGGATCTTTTTCCGATCTTGCTTTAAGTTACAGTATTCAACAAGATAAAAGAGACAAAGCATATATGCCTACCGATGGATTTTATTCTTCTTTTTCTCAAACAATTCCAGTTTATGCAGATGCACCTTATTTGAGAAATTCTTATAGATTTAGTAAATACAATTCATTTGGAAAGGATCTAGTTGGCGCATTTAAAATTTATGGATCAGCAATTAATGGACTTAATGATGAAGATGTAAGGTTAAGTAAAAGAAATTTTCTTAGCAGTAATAATTTAAGAGGATTTAAAAATGGTAAAGTAGGTCCAAAAGATGGCCAAGATTTTGTAGGAGGTAACTATGCTGCATCTATGAATTTTGAAGCTCAATTGCCAAATTTATTGCCAGAAAGTACTAAGACTGATATTGGACTTTTTATAGACTTTGCTAATTTATGGGGTATTGATTATGACAGTACATTAGATGATTCAAATAAAATTAGATCTTCAGCAGGTGCAGCAGTTAGTTGGCTTTCACCAGTGGGACCAATGTCATTTGTATTATCTCAAAATATAACAAAAGCAAGTACAGATGAAACTGAGTCTTTTAACTTTAGATTAGGAACAACTTTTTAATATGAAAAATAATTTTTTTAAAATTTTAATAATATTTTTCTGTATTTTTTCATTAAATTTATCTTACGCTGACACACCACATTTTATAGATTTTACAAAAGTTTTAAATCAAAGTATTGCCGGTAAAGAAGCGCAAGATCTTTTAAAAAAAAAATTTACCTCTGAAAGTAAAAAATTTGGTAAAATGGAAGATGACTTGAGAAAAGAAGAGCGTGAAACTATTAGTCAAAAAAAATTGATTACTAATGAAGAATACACAAAAAAAGTTAAAACTTTAAGAAAGAAAGTGTTAACTCTTCAAGAAAATAAAAGAAAATCTTTATCTAATATTGCAAAACTAAGAGGTGAGGCTAAGCAAAAACTCTTGAACGAATTAAATCCTATTATAAAAAAATATATGGAAGATAATAAAATTAGAATAGTTTTAGATAAAAAAAGTATACTATTAGGTGATATGAAATTAGAAATAACTGAACAAATCATTAAAATATTAAATAAAAAAGTTACATCACTTAAATTAAAATAAGTATTAATGTCATCTAATATTTTTTTTCTTAACAAAGGCCCTTTTGAGTCAAAAGATTTATTAAAAAACTTAAAATGTGAAAAAAATATATTAATTGAAGATATTAAAATTTTAGCCAATGCGCAAAAGCAGGATATTACATTCTTTGACTCAATTCTTTATAGAAAAATTGCATCAGCTACAAAAGCTTCTATTTGTCTTACCACTGATAAACTAAAAAAATATCTTCCTAAATCATGTTACCCAGTTATTGTAAAAAATGTACTTTTTGAAATATGTAAAATAACAAAAAAATTTTATCCAAATTCTGATATTGATTATCCTGATTTAACACTTAAAAGACCCGATTTAAAAGATTATGACAACGTAAAATTTGGAAATAATGTTTTAATTGGAAAAAATGTAAAATTAGGTCAAAACTCAATTATAGGAAGTAATACAATTATTGAACACAATGTTAACGTAGGTAAAAATTGTATCATTGGTTCACAAATTATTATTAAAAACACTATTATTGGAGATGATGTGATTATACAAGATGGTTGTAAAATAGGACTTAAAGGATTTGGTTTTATTCCAATAAAAGGAAAAAATTTAAAATTTCCACATATAGGAAAAGTTATTATAAACGATAAAGTTGAAATCGCTGGATCTTGTACAATCGATCGAGGCTCAATTGATGATACGGTTATCGGGGAAAATACTTATTTAGACAATCAAGTGCATATGGCCCATAACGTAAAGATTGGAAAAAATTGTATGATTGCTGGTCAAGTTGGATTTGCTGGAAGTTCAAATATTGGAGACAATGTGTCTATAGGTGGTCAAGCGGGAATATCAGGACATTTAAATATTGGTAACAACGTTAGAATTGCTGGAGGGAGTGGAGTAGTTAAAGACATTAAAGATAATTCAGTTGTAATGGGGTATCCAGCTATTCCTTTAAAAGAGTTTATTAAAAAATGGAAAAAAAATGACTAATACTATAGATAAAAAAACTATTGAGTCTTTATTACCCCATAGAGAGCCAATGCTTTTAATTGATAAATTAATTAATATTGTTCCATTAAAATCAGCTACAGCAATAATGTATGTTAAAAAAAATGGATTTTATGTTCAAGGGCATTTTCCAGGACAACCAGTAATGCCGGGTGTTCTTATAGTTGAAGCTTTTGGTCAAGCAGCAGCTGCGTTGACAGCTCATGGGATAGATCCTAAAGAGTATGCCAATAAATTAGTTTATTTGATGGGTGTTGACAAAGCAAGATTTAGAAGCCCAGTTATTCCTGATTGTGAACTTCATTTAGATATAGAAGCTGTTAGATCACACGGAAGAGTTTGGAAATATAAAGGAACGGCAAAAGTTAACGGAAAGAGAATGGCCGATGCAGAATGGTCAGCAACTATTGTAGACAGAAAAGAATGATACATACTTCAAGCATAATCAATAAAAAATCAAAAATTGGAAAAAAAGTAAAAATAGGTCCATTTTGTTATATAGGCCCAAACGTTCAGTTAGATGATGAAGTTGAACTAATTTCAAATGTTCATATTGAAGGTAATACAAAGGTTGGGAGTAAAACTAAAATTTTTCCTTTTGCAAGTATTGGGACAGAACCACAAGACTTAAAATTTGATAATGAAAAAAATAATCTAGTAATTGGAAAAAATAATATTATTAGGGAATATGTGACTATAAACCCAGGTACAGCAGGAGGCGGTTCACAAACTATTGTGGGAAATAATTGTTTGTTTATGATTTCTTCTCACATTGCGCATGATTGTAAAATCGGCAACAATGTAATTATAGCAAATAACGTTCCATTAGGAGGCCACGTAACTATAGAAGACTCAGTAGTTATAGGAGGAAACTCAGCTGTACAACAATTTACTAGAATTGGAAGATTAGCTATGATCGGCGGAATGACAGGAGTATTAAAAGACGTGATACCTTTTGGATTATCCGTTGGAAACAGAAATTTTCTTCAAGGATTAAATCTAATTGGCCTAAGAAGAAAAAAATACGAAAATCAAAAAATTATGGCTCTTGATAAAGCTTATAAAGAAATATTTGCATCAAAAAACTTACATGAAAATTTAAGTAAAATTAACGGAGAGTTTAAAGGAAACGAACTAGTAGAAGAAGTTATAGCTTTTATTGAAAAGGATAAAAAAAGACCAATTTGTTCACCAGAAAACAAAGTGTAATATGATCGGCTTAATATTTGGGGAATCAAATTTACCAAAAGTTATTTTAAATAAAATTAAAAATAAAAAAAAATATTTAATTATCGATTTAACAAGGAAAAAAAATTTTAAATTTGATAAAAATTCATACTCTGTATCAATGGGTCAATTTGGAAAAATTATCGATATAATTAAAAAAAATAAATGCAAAAAGGTATTATTTGCTGGAAAAGTTGAAAAACCAAAACTTTCTAAAATTAAACTAGATTTAAAAGGATTTTATTATATTCCAGAAATAATTAAAAGTTCAAAATTAGGGGATGCAGCTATTCTTAAAACAATAATAAAAATTCTAAAAAAAGAAAAAATAACAACTATTAGCTCAATTGCATTCACACCAGAACTAAGTCTAAAAAAAGGTAATTACTCAAAAATTAAACCAAATACAGATGATAATAAGGATATTAACGTTGCTATTAAAACTCTAAATAAATTAGGAATGTATGACTTTAGTCAAGGTGCGGTATCTCGAAATAAAAAAATAATTGCAATTGAGAAAAAGGGTGGTACACAAAAAATGCTTGTTAAAATTAAAAAAAAAGTAAATAAAAAAGCTGGTGTATTAGTAAAATTTCCCAAAAAAAAACAAGATGTTAGAATTGATCTCCCTACAGTAGGTATTAATACATTAAAACAATGCAAATCAGCTGGCTTAAAAGGTATAGTTTTAAAACATAAGAGAAATATTTTCTTAGATAGAAAAAGATGTATTCATTATGCTAATAAAAATAAAATGTTTATTACTGTAAAAAAATAATGAAAAAAATTTTTATTTTAACTGGCGAACCTTCAGGCGATCAATTAGCCTCAAAAGTTATAAAGAATCTAAAAAAGTCACACCCAAGTATAAATTATTTATCTGTTGGAGGTGAAAATTTGAAATCATTAGGTATTAATTCAATTTATGAATTAAAAGAAATTACGTTTATCGGTTTTACTAACGTAATTATGAATATATTTAAAATTAATAAAAAAATTAATGAAACTGTTAAGGCTATAATTGAATATCAACCAGATATATTATTTACTGTTGATAGCCCAGACTTTACCTTAAGAGTTGCAAAAAAAATAAAAAAAATTAATCCTTCAATTAAAACTGTTCATTATGTTGCTCCGCAAGTGTGGGTATGGAGGGAAGGTAGGGTAAAAAAAATCAAAAAATTTATAGATCATATTTTGTTGTTATTTAAATTTGAAAAAAAATTTTTTGATAAAGAAAACGTAAGTTGTGAATTTGTTGGCCACCCTTTGCTAGAGGCAAAAGAGAATGCTAAAATTGACATTAATCAAGTAATGCCCAAAAATAAAGCAATAATATCAATATTTGCTGGTAGTCGGGTCTCCGAAATAAATATTTTAATGCCAATCCTGATTAACTTTATAATTTTAATGAATAAAAAATATAGTGATATAAATTATGTTTTTCATACTACAAACAATCAAAAAAAATTAATTCAATCTCATGTCTTTAAGAGTAAATTATCAAATTGTGAGATAATTTGTGATAATGAAATTAAAGAACATTTGTTAAAAAAATCTATTTTTGCAGTTTCGAAATCTGGAACAGTTTCTTTAGAAATATGCAATGCTAAAATTCCTTCAATAATTTTATATAAAATGAATTTTATTAATTATCTAATTATAAAAATGCTAGTAAAAATAAAATACGCTAATATTATTAATATTACTGCTAATCAACAAATCATACCAGAGTTATTACAATCTCATTGTAATTCTAAAAATATTTATAAACATGTAGATGAATTTCTAGAGGACCCAAAAAAAATTAAAGATCAAATAATTAAGACTCAAAATATCTTACATAATTTAAAAACTGAAAAATCTTCTTCTTATCTTGCTAGTCAAGCTATAATAAAGTATTTATAATGCTAGTATATACTCATAATGATTGTTTACTTAAAAACAATGGTAATAACCATCCAGAAAAAAAAGAGAGACTTACAAGTATTCTAAACTCAATAAATACAATTAAAGACTTAAAAATTAATTATAAAAGTTCTCCGATTGCAAATATTAGTGATATACTTTTAGTACATCCAAAAAATTATATAGAAAACTTATTTTCTATGATACCAGATAATGGAATCATAGGGGTCGAAAAAGAACCTTACGCTGATACCATGCTTTGTCCTCATAGTAAAAATGCAATTTTAAGATCTTGTGGATCAGGAATATCAGCAGCAGATAATCTTATAAATGATAGCATTAACAGAATATTTTGTCTGACAAGACCACCTGGACATCACGCGGAAACTATTAG
>MDTG01407940.1_pt1 | contig 17632 bp, 17 predicted proteins | sample 811421 | NCBI WGS metagenome assembly MDTG01 (sample SAMN05326645, study PRJNA326480) | marine metagenome | isolation source: seawater | place: Pacific Ocean: South East | collected 2011
GCTCACTTAAAGACTGAAAAACAATGCCAAGGTTATGGCTTAGAAATTAACCCAGATTGCATCGTCAGCTGTATTGAAAAAGGCTTGAATGTAATTGAGCATGACCTTAACCATGGCTTAGAACACTTTAAAGGTAGTAGCGTGGACACCGTTGTCATGACCCAGGCGCTTCAGGCCGTGCGTCGACCAGATATATTATTAGATGACATGTTACGCGTGGGCAAAGAAGCCATCATCACCTTCCCTAATTTTGGCTATTGGCGTACCCGTTTTTACCTCATGGCAAAGGGCGCAATGCCCATGTCGAAAACCTTACCCTATAACTGGTATGACACGCCCAATATTCATATGTGTACTTTCCACGACTTTGAAAACCTTTGCCGCGATCAAGGTCTTACCATTGTTGAGCGGACGGTTGTAGACAGCCGTCATACCGAGTCGCTATCCACTCGTTTATGGCCTAACCTGTTAGGTGAGATTGCCATGTACCGAGTCACCCGTTAGGAGTAAAAAATATAATGCGTCTATTTTTAGCAAGCTGTTTATTATTACTGACCAATCTAAGCTTTGCCGATATTCAGGGGGAGCAGAAACAAGTCTTTGGTGATTATGAAGTCCACTTTATCGGCTTAACCAGCAGCGAACTGGATAAAGATGTCGCCAAACTTTATGGCATTACCCGCAGCCGTAATATTGGTTTTTTAAATATCAGCGTACTAAAAAAAGGTCTGGGTCCGTTACCGGTTGCTTGGAACGCAAAGATTGAGGGCACTATGTCAAACTTAATAGGCCAATCTCAAACGCTAAGCTTTACTCGCGTACAAGAAACCAGTGCGCTTTATTTTTACAGCACCTTCGACTTTTATGACCAAGATATGTATCGCTTTAACTTAAAAGTCACACCAGACGGCCAAACCCGTGCCTATGATGTAAATTTCTCTCAGCGCTTTTATCGCGGCGAGTAAAACGCACTCTTACCATTCACATCAGCCGCATTTAATTGCGGCTTTTCTGTTCAATTTATAAAAGCCTCTATTATGTCTAAACAATCAATTGTTCTTGCCAGTGGTAATAAGGGAAAACTTGCTGAGCTGCAAAATGCACTCGATGGGTTTGATGTTGAACTCATTCCTCAACATGAATTTGACGTGCAAGATGCCGATGAAACAGGTTTGAGTTTTATTGAGAACGCCATACTTAAAGCCCGTCATGCAAGCCTGGCCACAGGCTTGCCCGCCCTAGCCGATGACAGCGGTTTAGAGGTAGATGCACTCGATGGTGCACCAGGCATATACAGCGCCCGCTATAGCATTATGGATGGGGAAGCTGGGCCAAGCAGTGACGAAAAAAACAACATGAAACTGCTCAATGCCTTAAAAGATGTTCAGATTGAAAACCGCAGTGCTCGTTTTCACTGTGTGCTGGCTTATGTGCGTCATGCCAAAGACCCCAACCCATTAATTTGCCAAGGTACTTGGGAAGGTGTAATTAAAAGCGAGCTCGATGGTGAAGGAGGGTTTGGTTATGACCCGTTATTTTTCATTGAAGCCTTAAACTGTACGTCGGCCCAGTTAAGCAAAGAAGAAAAGAATAAAATCAGTCATCGCGGCCAAGCCATTGAACAACTGAAACAGGTTTTCCGTCTGTAATGTTGGCCACTGAACGTTCTGCTATGACGCTGCCACCACTTTCCCTCTACATACATGTGCCATGGTGCGTACGCAAATGTCCGTATTGTGATTTTAATAGTCACAAGGCCGATTCAACTCTGCCTGAAGCAGAGTATGTCTGTGCATTACTTGATGACCTTGATGTGGACCTTGCTTGGCTAAGCGAACAAGGTGTCGCAAACCGGCCCATACACAGCATATTTATCGGTGGCGGCACCCCATCGCTTTTGAGTGTGCAAGCCTACCAAGATTTATTTGCTGGCCTACAAAAACGTTTACGCTTTAGTGATGATATTGAAATCACCATGGAAGCGAACCCTGGTACCTTCGAAGCAGACAAATTTGAAGGTTATCGTAAACTGGGCATCAACCGTTTATCTATCGGCATTCAAAGTTTTCAGGATCATCAGCTTAAACATCTCGGTCGCATTCACTCAGGCCAAGAAGCCATTAACGCTGTTAATATGGCGAAAGCCGCAGGATTTGATAACTTCAATTTAGACTTTATGCATGGCCTGCCAGATCAAACCTTAGAGCATGCCCTTGCGGATTTACAACAGGGCATTGATCTTAACCCCACCCACTTAAGCTGGTATCAACTCACCATTGAGCCCAACACGGAGTTTTTTAAACGCCCGCCGGTTTTACCACAAGATGAAACCCTGTGGACCATACAAGAAGCAGGGCAAAAATTATTAGCTGACAATGGTTATGATCAATATGAAATCTCGGCCTATGCCAAACAAGATAAGCAAGCCAAACACAATTTAAACTATTGGCAATTTGGTGATTACCTCGGCATTGGAGCGGGGGCCCATGGTAAGCTGACGATTCCCCACGATGATATAAACCAAAGTAAAGTTTACCGTACCGCCAAAACCCGCTTACCAAAGGATTATTTGAATTTAGCCAAACGATTCTTAGTGGTACAAGACAACATTGAAATCGAAGATCGTGATTTAGAATTTTTAATGAATGCTTTGCGTTTATTTCATGGCGTGGACAAGTCGTTATTCAGTAAGCGTACAGGTTTGGCTTATGATCAAATCGAACAAAAAGTGGAAAGCTTGGTTGCTAAAGGACTGCTTGAATCTGGCCATAAATTAAAAACCACTTCACAAGGTCAATTGTTTTTGAATGAATTACTTGAGCGCTTTCTCTAGGGATAGTTATTTAATAAAATAAAAAAGGGAGCCTCAGGCTCCCTTTTTTTCGAGTGCAATATAGCTTAGGCCGCACCCGCCGCCTTTAACGCTTCTGCATAAGGCTTGCCTGGCTCATGAGATGCAATCACCGCTAACGCACTTTCGCCTTCAAGGTTTTTTGCATTCACGTTGTGGCCTTCTTCTTTAAAGAATTCAACAAACTGTGCAAAAATTTCCGGCGTCATGTGCTGGTAAGCTTTTAGAATATTAATAAAATCAACATCAGTACCGTCATAGCTTTTGCTTTCTAAGAAAAAGCGCATGCTTTCTTCGGTAAACTCACCACCAAATACTTTTTCTTTATCTTTCTTTAATGACATGATTCATCCCTACTTATTCGGATAAGTTGTAAATAATTATGCTATGCGGGTGTAGATTAAGTCCCACACGCCGTGGCCCAATTTTTCACCACGATTTTCAAACTTAGTGAGTGGGCGAAAATCCGGGCGGGGATGATACTTACCCTTCCCCGTTATATTTTCATACCCTTCAGCCGCATCCATCACTTCAAGCATGTGCTCGGCATAAGGCTCCCAATCAGTGGCCATATGAAAAGTACCACCCATTTTAAGTTTTTTACGTATATCTTGAGCAAACTTGGCTTGCACAATGCGGCGTTTATTATGACGTTTTTTATGCCAAGGGTCTGGGAAATACAGCTGCATAGTTTGCAACGAACCATCAGGGATACATTGCTCTAATACTTCGATGGCATCGCATTCAAATACACGTAAATTCTCCACACCAAAATCTTCAGCGTCGCGTAATAGCTTAGCGACGCCCGGTGTATGTACTTCAATGCCTATGTAATTAAGCTCTGGATTCGCTTGGCACATTTCCACCAAGCTTTTGCCCATGCCAAATCCGATTTCCAGTACCACTGGGTTATCGTTACCAAATACTGATGCATAATCCAGCATGCCCATGTCGAGGGTCAGACCCTTTTCGGACATATGACGTGTGTACGTTTCACGCTGCAGCTCGGTCATGCGCCCTGCTCGCACAACAAAGCTTTTAATGCGTTTTGCAAAGGCCACATCTTTGGGCGCGCCGCTATGATCTTTTTCAATCTCGCTTGGCGTTTCGATTGGTTGGGTATCTTTATCTGTCATAGTGTTCTCATTCGGGCTGTTTGAATGCCGCAATCAGCAAACACAGCCAGCCAACTAATAGGGCAATACCGCCAATTGGCGTGATCATGCCCAAGGCCTTAATCTGGGTGGCCGCCATTATATATAAACTGCCGCTAAACAGTAGGACTCCCACAAGAAAACTGGCCGCAGCCCACTTAATCATTGTCCACGCAGGCCATTGTTTAAGAACAAAACCCAAAATAAGCAGCACTCCACCATGAAACATTTGATATTTCACACCAGTATCCACCCACATAAGGGCATAGCTGGGGAGTAAGTTTTTCAATGCATGGGCGGCAAACGCACCAATGGCCACGCTTAAAAAGCCCATTAATGCTGCAAGGATAAGAATATTTTTTGAACGAAGCAGAGAGTTAATCATAACGGTAACGTGCAGGCAGTGGGTTAAATGGAGGTTAGAGAAAACGCTAAAACAAAAAAGGCCCGACTAAGCGGGCCTTTTACTGGTCAAGGTAGATCAAGCGTCTGCTTGAATCAGACCTTTCACCTTGTTCATGGCGTTTTTCTCTAACTGGCGAATGCGCTCAGCAGAGACACCGTATTCAGCGGCTAGCTCATGTAAGGTGGCTTTTTCTTCATGCAACCAGCGGCGCATAAGAATATCTTTACTGCGATCATCCAGCTCCAGCATGGTATCTTGAAGTCGTGCAGTGCTGTCTTGCTCGTAATCAGCGTTTTCAACCGCCACGGCAGGGTCAAAGCTGTGATCTTCGATGTAATTCACCGGCGCTTGATACGCGGTGTCATCATCGTCCGCCACAGGGCTATCAAAAGCGGTGTCATGGGAGGTCAAACGGCCTTCCATTTCTTTTACTTCCCGAAGGGATACGCCTAGATCGTCAGCAATGGTTTGTGCTTCAGATTCATTCAACCAGCCCATTTTTTTCTTAGCGCTGCGCAAGTTAAAGAACAACTTACGCTGTGCCTTGGTGGTGGCGACTTTGACAATGCGCCAGTTTTTAAGGATGAATTCATGGATTTCAGCTTTGATCCAGTGAACCGCAAAGCTCACAAGACGCACGCCTACTTCTGGGTTAAAGCGTTTGACTGCCTTCATCAAGCCCACATTGCCTTCTTGGATCAGGTCTGACTGGTTCAAGCCATAACCGCTGTAACTTTTGGCAATATGCACAACAAAACGCAGGTGAGAGACAACCAAGTGACGAGCTGCGTTGATGTCTTCTTCGTAATATAAGCGTTCCGCTAGTTCTTTCTCTTCATCAGCGGTCAACACAGCAATGCCGCCGATCGCATTTAGATAGCCATCTAGGTCACGACCTGGAGTAAGGCTAGCGATGTTTTGGGCCATCAAGCTTGTGTTCATTGTTAAGGTGTTCTCCTAAAGTAATCATATGTAGAACATTTATCTTGGTGCAGTGTAGCACTGAGAATTTTGAGCGCCAAGGGTATAGATAGTTCCATTTACTTATATGCTAGCAACTATTTGTTGCTGCATTGAGACACTCTTGGCCAATGTCTCAAGCTAGGGCTCAATACGGCTTAAGTGCCGAGAAACCGCAAGCCAAGCACCGAGCCAGCCAAGCACCACACCGTCAAAAATCAGTAATAAACTATCCACAAAGCCTAAGCCTTGCAGGGTAAATTCACTGCCATACAGGCTAATTAACTGCTCAACTGGGCCAGATAACCAATAAAGGCCCGCGCTTAGTAATATCCAAGCAATAAGCCCGCCACCTAGACCGAACCAAAGGCCAGTATATAGGAATGGCCGACGCACAAACGCATCCGTGCCGCCCACCAGTTTGACGACACGAATTTCATCACGGCGGCTTTCAATGGATAAGCGAATGGTGTTTCCGATGATTAACAGCACAGCCAAACCCAGTAGCGCCGCCAACGCCCAAACCAAGCGCTGCCCTAGCTCCATGAACTGGTAAAGGCGTTTAACCCACATGAGATCCAGCTGGACGGACTCCACATGACGCTGTTCTTGAAGCTTTATTTGTAATTGCTCAAGGGTATTTTCATCTTGATTTGCAAGACGTGGAATCACACTGATCACCCCAGGCAAGGGATTATCCGCCAGCCCAAAAATTACATCACTTAAGCCGGTACTGGCACTGAATTCTTTCAAGGCTTGATCTGGCCCAATATAGGCTGCGCTGCTCACATTGGGCCAGGTGGCAATCTCTTGGGTCATTTCATTGGCAAAGCGCTCTAAAACGCCCTTTTTTAGGTACACACTGATTTGACTGGTTTGGTCCCAATTTCGGCTCAGTTGCTTCACGTTTTCCAGAGAAACATACAGAGTCATGGGCAAAGACAAGGCGATAGCGAGTACTAACCACGTCATTAAGCTCGAACCAGGCTGTGCTAGTAAGCGCTTAAGACTGTCCAATGCCATGAGCTTATGGTGCTGAAAATAGGCCGAACTTTGGCTAGTCAGGGTGACACGGCTTTGTTGATTACTGGGTTTTGTCGATGGTTTAGCCACGATCACCCCCTGCAACCACCCCCGCCGCTCGCTCGCCTGCAAAGCGGCCGTTACTCAAACCAATCACCCGGTATCCCATACGGTTTATCAAGGGTAAATCATGGCTGGCCACTAACACTGATACCCCTACCGCATTAAACTGCTCAAAGAGCCCCATAATTTCACTGGACAATTTAGGGTCAAGGTTGCCGGTGGGCTCATCTGCCAATATCAGACTGGGTTTATTCACCACAGCGCGAGCAATGCCCACACGCTGCTGCTCACCACCACTTAACTCGATGGGGTTTTGTTTTTCTTTGCTCAGTAGCCCGACTTTATCCAGTGCTGCACGCACACGGCGCTCAAGATCTCGACTGGTATAACCACTGATGCGCAAGGGTAAGGCAACGTTCTCAAATACACTGCGATCAAACAATAATTGGTGGTTCTGAAAAACGACGCCCACACGGCGACGATGGTAGGGAATTTGGCTATTGGAGACGCGCGCTAGATTGACGCCGTCAATGAGTACTTCACCCTTGCTGGCTTTTTCCATCAACATGATGAGCTTAAGCAAGGTGGATTTACCCGCACCAGAGTGGCCGGTTAAGAAGGCCATCTCACCCTTGGCAAGCTCAAAGCTCAAATCCGTTAGGGCGTGATGTCCGCCGGGATAACTTTTACTGACTCGATCAAATTGAACGTGTGCCACAAACCACCCTTGTTATTATTATATGTGTTTGACGGTCCTAGTTAATCGTCAGCAAAGAGCGCGTTGATAAACTGCTCACGATCAAATGGACGCAAATCATCTATCTGCTCACCTACGCCAATGAAGCGCACCGGCAATGCTAATTCTTTTGCGATTGCGAAAATCACACCACCTTTGGCGGTGCCATCGAGTTTACTCAGGCTAATACTGTTCACACCCACGGCTTGCTGGAACAATTTAGCCTGGCTAAGGGCGTTTTGGCCGGTACCGGCATCGAGCACCAGCATGACTTCATGGGGGGCACTTTCGTCAATTTTCTTCATGACGCGTACCACTTTTTCTAACTCTTGCATTAAATGAGCTTTGTTTTGTAAACGCCCCGCCGTATCGGCAATCAGCACATCTACTTTTTTCGCTTTAGCACTTTGTACCGCATCAAAGATCACTGATGCGCTGTCAGCACCGGTATGCTGTGCTACCACTTGAACGTTATTACGCTCACCCCAGGTTTGTAACTGCTCAACCGCCGCAGCACGGAAGGTATCACCTGCGGCCAACATCACAGACTTGCCTTGGGCTTGAAAGCGTTTTGCCATTTTGCCGATGGTGGTGGTTTTACCAACACCGTTGACACCCACCATTAAAATCACAAATGGGGTATCGGATTGAGGGATCTCAAGCGGAGCATGGCAGGGTTCGAGCAACTCAGTGAGGCTTACCTTTAATGCTTCATAAAGAGCGCCGGAATCTTTTAGCTCTTTACGTGATGCGCGAGCGGTTAAGTCATTGATAATGTCTTGGGTAGCCGCCACACCGATATCGGCCATGAGTAATTGAGTTTCGATGTCCTCTAAAAGGTCATCATCAATTTCTTTTTTGCCCAGTAATAGATCACCAAGGCCATCAGCAAGACCTGAACGAGTGCGCGATAAACCCGCTTTAATGCGTGCAAAAAAACCGGTCTTCGCCGCAGGTTCTGCTTCTTTGTTCTGTTCTTCTGTGACCGCCTTTGAGGGCTCAACTGCCTGCACCGGGTTTTCTAGTGGTGCTTCTTGTGATGCTTGCTCTGTCACTTCAGTCGTAGGCTGCGGTGCCTGTTCGACTACTTCTTGTTCAACCGCATTGTCTGTCGGTTGAGGCTTAACGGCGTTTTGCGCCTTTTTTTTCGATTTTCCCCAGCCAAACATGGGCCTTGTTCCACCTAATGCTATAAAAGGGCTATCCTAACATTAGTCGCCTTTAAATACCGCTATCAGTTAGGCCACAATAATAAAAACTCGGCCGCTAAGGACAGAGTATGCCCACTGACCACCAACCCACATTTAGCCGCACCAGTTTAAATATTCTGATTCTTGCCTGTGTGATTCTGATCTTAATATTCGGCCAAACTACCCAAGAAAAAGATCACATCGATGTACCGCCCGTGCCTCGACTGGATGTCAGCATTTGGCAAACCGACAGCGATGCTCGTGTCTGGTTTCATCCTGTATTGGATGACCATGTTTACATTCAACTGCATTATTTGGCCGGGTTTAGTTTTAATCAGGCCCCCTTTACACTAGGGACAAGTCAGTTATTGGTGAGTCTATTAAATCACCAAGCGCGAAAAATGACGCTGCCCGCTAAAGCGTCACTTAGTCCGGATTACATTGAAATAAGCATTCGTCTAAGTACCGATGCATTAGAAATGAACCAGCAAATTAAGCGCTTACGCCAATGGATTTACCGCCCATTATTGGCCAGTGATGCTCTAAGTAGCGCTAAAAAAATCTTACCCAATCACTTAGACGAGCTTTGGCAACAAGCCTATGCAGGCCATGCCTATGAAGGGCCCGCACAAGGCTCACTAGACAGCATCGGTGGCATTCATCGAGCCAGCATTCAAAAATATCAACAAGGTTTTTTACACCCTGCCCGCTTATTCGCCAGTATCACCGGCAATATTAACGAGCAAGCCGCTCAGGTCATCATGGAGTCATTATTGCCCAAAAGTCCGTTTAAAGCGGATTCACAAACGCATCACCCCTCTCATAAAACCGGTATTTATCACAAAGCCAGCACAGCGGTGTTGGTGCTAGCGGGCAGTTATGAAAATACCCCTCAGGTTATCCAGCAAATGATCATGCTCAATACCCTTAAACAATTACAACCAAACCCAATGCAATTTATTACCGCAGCGAGCAACAACAGCCTAGTGATTGAACAGTGGCCCAGTTTATTAAGCAGCATAGACACAGAACTAGATTCGGATATCATGCGCCAAGCAAAACGTCAGAGCATTAAAGACGCCCTCGCGCAAACGCAAACAGCCCAATCCCTGAGTAAGCTGTTGGTCTGGTTAAATCGCTATCACCTGCCCAGTAGTTTTTTGCACGAGCAGTTTTCCATTATCGAAAATTGGCAGCACAGTGATTGGCAGAACGCGAAAAAACAGTGGTTACAAGCACCCACACACTAGTATTTGTTACAGGTAATTCATGGCTAAGCACACAGGTAATCGTTTACGTATCATAGGTGGACAATGGCGCTCTCGTCTTTTGCCCTTCCCAGATGTAGAAGGCCTTCGCCCCACCACCGACCGAGTACGTGAAACCGTTTTTAACTGGCTTCAACCGTATCTACCCGGTGCACAAGTTTTAGATCTATTTGCTGGCTCTGGCGCATTAGGGTTTGAAGCCTTATCCCGCGAGGCAGGGGAAGTAAACTTTGTGGAACGCAGCCAAAAAGCAGCTAAACAGTTACAAGAAAATGCAACAACCTTAGGCACCACAAACAGCCGTGTACATATGGGTGATGCACTTCAAATTTTAACCACGTTCTCAACACCCTTTGATATTATTTTCTTAGACCCGCCATTTGGTAAAGGCTTATTACCGGATTGCCTTGCACTCATTGATCAACAGCAACTGATTAAGGCAGGTGGCTGGGTTTACATTGAAAGTGAGCAAGAACTGGGCGAATTGAATATCCCAAAACACTGGCGTTTGCATCGTGAGAAAAAAGCAGGGCAAGTTAAGCTGCGTTTATTTGAATCGATGAAATACGAATAACACATTTCATATGTGCCAATACGGGCATTTGCTAATTCGTACAACTGTGTTTACTCTTTTGGCCAGAAACTCTCTGGCCAATGACCATGAATCACCCCCTTCTCGTCAATAAATTAACCATGCCTAACTTGAACCAAGTAGTTCATAGGCAGACTCTGGTTAAGCAGCTACACGACGCATCTGATTACCCCTTGATTGTGATACAAGCGGCTGCAGGATTTGGTAAAACTCATTTGATTTATGATTGGTTGAGTCATAGCGATCAGCACGTTTGCTGGCTTACTTTAGATGAAATGAATGATGTCCCCAGTGAGTTTTGGCAATATATCTGTGCCAGCTTTAACGGTTTATCGCCCAAGGTGACACAAGCCGTACAACCTTTGCTGGACAACCGCTATATAGAAGATGTGACCCCCATTTGTGATGGCATCATCACCGCCTTACACGCCTTTACCCGAAGCCGAAATCGACCCAATCATTGTGTATTGGTTTTGGATGACTTTCATCATATCAAAAACAAAAAGATACTCGCGTCACTTGCTCGTCTTATTGATCATAAACCGTATTGGCTTCAAGTGGTTATCTCAAGTCGCACCCTGCCTGACTTAAGTATCCCAAGCAGACTCAGTAAAAAATCTGTATTTCTAATCACCAGCGCACAACTCAATTACACGGTTGAAGAATGCAAAGACGTATTAAATATTCACCCGGAAAGACCGCGAAGCGATGAAGAGATTCATCATATTTTTAATATTAGTCAGGGTTGGCCTGCCGTGGTGCAATTGCTAGCGATCTCACAAAGTGCATCATCTCTAACACCTAACAGTATTAATGCAAACAATCAGGACTATGTTTCTGAGTTTTTAATGGAAGAGATTTACTCAAGCATCAACCCAAACATTAAACGCATTTTAAATATTGCCTGCATCCTGCCCCATTTTAACTTGAATATAATACAAGGTATTTCAGCTGAACCCATTGAGCCTGATGTGTTTGATGAATTAACCACATCAGGTTTAATCATGCATGTTAATGCCACTCATAATGCGGATTTTATAACGGTCAAAATGCATGAACTTTTCAGAACCTGGCTTGAGCAGAACCTTAATCAGTCTGACCCGGAGTTGATTTTTTCTTTACGGAAAAATGCCATGTACTGGCTCATAGATAAAAAGCAGTATGAAGATGCATTCTCTTTGGCTGCCACAATAAAAGATTGGTCTAATGCATCCTTAATACTAGGGTATATGATTGAGGATCAAGTGAACGTGAGTCGTTTAGATTACCTAAACTTTTTATTGGAAAAAATCCCTCAATCCTATATTGAATCACTACCCAAGCTATCATTGCTCAAAGCCATGATTGCGTTTAGTCAGTATAAAAAAAGGGCTCTTAATCACTATATTATTTGTGCGAAGACCTCACTTAATCGACTAAAAATACAAGAGGAAGATAATCATTCTTCATTGCTTTTAGAGCTTGGTATTCATGATGACCGTGATCTAAATATAGTCACTGGTACTCTCGTAGTATTTGAAGATCTCATTTCATTATTTGATGGTCATAAGCACAACATAAAAAGTATTTCACCTGATTTTAACCTTGATGGTTCTCACCCGATGCAAGCGTGGTGGATGCATCTAAAATTTGTATATTCCTTTATGCATGAGGACTTAAATAATGCGCTTGAATTAGGTCAAGAAGCCCTTCGCATCGCTCGTACGCAAAACAATATTCTGTGCAGTATAAGTACCGCCTCTTGGTTAAGCCATTGTTTATATCAGACCGGTAAAACAGAACAAGCTATGGCGTTACTATTAGATCTAAAAAAATGGTTAACCCATATTGGAGCGCTTAATGTTCCAAATATATTTTCGTTATACGCATCACTTGGATACCTTTACATTGAAGCATTGGATTATCAACGTGCTCAAGGAATGCTTGAGTTAGCAGAAAAAACCGTCACAGAATTTTCTGAACCACGAGAAGTCATGTTTAATCTATACCACTTCAAATTCAAGCTATTAATGAGCCAAGATAAACAAGAAGACGCCCTACTGTGCATAAAACAAATGCATGAATATGAAGCCAACAATATTCACAATCAAAGTGCGAGTGAAGCCTATTCGGCCATGCCAGATACCCACATATTAGAATGCTTACATGCACTAAAAACGAAGAATGCACAGCCAATCATTCTATGGGCCATGCAATACCAAGATGCCGATGATGCACTTCCCATCAAACAAAGCTTTGAAAATTTTATTAAAGTAATCGGGCTGACATTAAGCGGGCAAGATTTATCAGAGGAGCTGTGCGAACTTATCGAGCAAGCGCGCTCATCCAACAACCATGCACGACGATTAAGCTTAGAATTATTTCAATGTGCCGTTCATTATGGCCAAGGGCAGCGCGAGATTGCAGGTACGTTATTGTTAGGACTACTAGAGCAAGCGACTGCATTTGGCTACAGGCAATTAATTCTGGACGGCGGACCGAGCATTGAGCCACTTTTAGAATCCCTTGAAACCCTTACGCATCTTCCTAAGCCCATAAGATCATTGCGTCATGAGTTGCTCAACTCCATTCACAAGGTGACAGATCCCTTTGAGCCAGAGATACCATCAATACACTCACCCTCGCAGCTTGATGAACAAGCACAAAACAAACGCAAACAATTCGATACCTTAACGAATAGAGAGTCCGAGGTATTAGCGCAGTTGGCGCTGGGCCTTCGCAACCAAGACATCGCCCGCGCTCTGAATATTTCATTAGCCACGGTGAAGCGCCACATTCAAAACATTTACAGCAAATTGCACATCAACTCTCGGACCGAAGCGGCGCTACTGTTCAACCATTTATCGGTTTAACGCTTTTTCCCGTCGTCTTTCCTGAAGACACCCGAATCCCAGCATTCACTTTCGACACTCTTTTCCACACCCTCTACCATGAAACGTCTATGAGCGGCAGGCCCGCCGCCCTTATTCGGCTCAAACCCCCATGCAGCCATTATCCCTCATAATCGTATCTGCACCCATAAAAGTGTGACGCACGTCACATAAATATTATCATCCCTACACCTTTCGTAGGCTTCGCATTAAGCGTCACAGGCATAACCTAACTGTAACAAATGCCTGTGTTGCCTGAGAGAAAGGATATCGTCATGGAAAAGCACCTCTTCACCCTACCTCTGCTGCTTGTGTTCAGCTTATTAACCGCTTGCGGTTCCGGCAGCAAGAGCCCAACCGATAGTGATGATTTTTTTGTTCCAAGTGACCTGGGTAACGTCACGGGGGATCCTTTTGATCCCGAGCGCTTGATGATTGTGCAAATCAGCATGCCCAAGAGTGAGTTTCAAACCCTATCCTCGCAAGGACGCACATTAGATACCGGACTCAGTAGCTGCCCATCCCATGATTTCGAATACGATACATTCAATGCCAAGGTCAACATCGACGGCACCGTCTTAAACGATGTGGTCATTCGTAAAAAAGGTTACCTGGGCTCTTTAAGTCCCACTAAGCCATCACTCAAATTGGACTTTGATGAGTCCGTTGAAGGTCGATTATTTAAAGGCCTCAAACGTATGACGCTGAATAATAATCGCCAAGACCCCACCCATGCCCGTCAATGCTTGGCGTACTCATTATATGCTCAAGCGGGCATTAAAGTGCCACGCTGCAGCCTAGCTAAGGTGTATGTGAACGGTGAGGAGATGGGCGTTTATACTCATGTGGAAAGCATTAAAAAACCCTTCCTTGAGCGAGTCTTTAACAATAAAGAAGGCAACCTCTATGAGGCTCAATTATCCGATTTTGGGCAACAACTGAATTCAACCTTTGAACTCAAAACTAATAAAACCGCCAATGATCGAAGTGATTTATCCGCTGTGGCAAACGCATTGGCTTTATCCAATGATGGTGAGTTTTTAACGGCAATTGAAGGCGTTGTGGCTCTGGATGAATTTATAACGTACTGGGCTATGGATAGCATCACCGGCAATTGGGATTCTGCCACGGGCAATGCCAATAATTATTATGTTTATCATCACCCTGATGACGGTTTATTCCACTACATACCATGGGGGTTAGACGCCGCGTTCACCGGCAGTAATATTTTAAAACCAAGCAGCGGCCCACTGTACCGAAGTAATCGTTTGGCCAAACGATTATTTTCCATCGATTCAACCCGCGCTCAATATTACGATCGTATATCGCAGTTGCTCACTGATATTTGGAATCCTTCTAACTTGATCCAGGAAATCAATACGGTGCAACAACTCACAGATGCACCTCAAGATGCCGTCAACGTTTTGAAAACGTTTATTTCAGGCGATAGCAGCAATAATATTTCAAGCCAAGCTCAAACACTTCAACAGGCAATCAACGATGACGGGGCTGATCAAATTGACTATACACTGGCAGACACCGCACCTAATTGTGACACCATAAATACAACCAATCTCACCGCTAATTTTGAAGCTGATGATTCAGCTGATAAGGGCACCTTTCATTTTAAGCTAGAAAACAATACACAAATCACAGCCAACATTTATTGGGTATCTTTAGATGCAAGCAATACCGATAGTATCACTTCGCGCACGGACACCACGACGCTACCAAACACTAAAGCCATAACGTTAATTGGCGTTGATCAAGCCAGTGTCTTTGATGGTGATAACCCACCGGATGTATATGTATTGCAGGTTTCTGTTGAAACGCCAAGCTACGGTACACAACCGGTCTCTCTTCATGGGTTCGCTAATAGTTTAATGTTATTCAAGTTTATTTCAGAGGGCAATTTAGAGCTCATCGCAAGTGGACGCTCTGGCAGTATTTCATTTTCCAGTGCAGGCGAAGGAACCAATAGCAGCCCAATTAAAGGCTCTATTTTAGCAAGCATGGGGTATTTTCAACCATGAGCTTATCCACCTCTACTGTTAATCACAAAATGGAAGAGATGATCAATGTCGTCTCACCATTGAACTTTTGTTTAAACAGTTTTGAAGCACATGATCTTGACGCGCAAGAAAGAGCCAGTCTACTTGATCGTATTGATAACAAGTTTGTTATTAATATTCATGATCTGCCGGCCATATTACTCGCCATAAAAAATAGCTACTCAATACTCAGCATAAATGACGAGAATCTGTTCGACTATGAAACGGTTTACTATGACACACAGGCATTTGATCTATACCACATGCATCATGCAGGTAAAAAAAATCGTTTCAAATTACGCACAAGACGCTACCTTCAAACAAATAAAACCTACCACGAGATAAAAATTAAAGATAACAAAGGTCTCACCAAAAAGGTGAGACAAGAACAGCTCGCTAATAGCACTACAAGTACATTCAATAAAAGCTTACTTAAAGACACACTGAATATTGATGCAGACGATTTTAATAAAAAAGTAAGAGTGAAATACAAACGTTTTACTTTATTAAATAAGCTCAGCAATCAAAGAGTCACTGTTGATATCAATATTCAATTTGAAAACATGGACAACCACCATTTAAAGCAGATGAACAATATTGCGATTATCGAAATAAAACGTGAGCGAAGTGATCATCAACTTAAGCAATCTTTCCTTCACTCTGTATTAAAAAAAATGGCTTATCGTGAAACCACTTTCAGTAAATACTGTATGGGGTGCCTACTGACAAAAATAAAAGGCATTAAATACAACCACTTTAAAACGAATTTATTGGATTTATCATACGCTTCATATCATTAAAAAGGATCTAGATTATGAATTTTCAACAGGATTTCATTATTGGCCTGCTCATTAATATGGCGGCCATCGTCACGTTAGTGGGAGCGTGTTATTACCGTTTTAGCGAAAACCGAGCCCATTCCAGTGCGTTTGTATTATTTGGCATGGGGGTATTCATGATCACGGCCCTTCTACATAAAACCGATATTTCAATGGGCTTTGCATTTGGCTTATTTGCTGTTTTTTCAATGTTGCGCTATCGAACCGAATCCATCTCGGTAAAAGAAATGACCTATTTATTTTTGGTCATTGCCATTTCACTATTAAATGCCGTATCCGGCCTGAGCCCTTATGAACTGATTACCATCGATGCGTTTGTGATTGCCCTTGCGTATTTATTAGAAACCAATCTATTTATGGTTAAGCTACATGAGCGGGTCATCGAATATGAAAAAATTGAAAACATTCGCCCTCAAAATCTACAGCGCTTAAAAGACGACATCCGAGATCGTACCGGCTGGGAGGTGGTGCGCATTGATATATTGCATATTGATTTTTTAAAAGACTGTGCACGTATCAAGGTACGTTTTAAACCAAATCTCAATGGCTGTGAAGAAACAGTCACTCTTGATGCTGAAAATTTATCATGAATAGTAAACCGATGATTCTTTTATTCGTATTGATATTCATTAGTCTCAGTAGCTGGGCAGACAGTGAATCGGATTCACTCAAGATAAAGACAAGGGTCTTTTTAGATGTTGAAAATATTGGGCCTTTTTATCAAAAAAACTCAGATGAAAATACGCAAGATAAAACCCTTGTATCACTTAGTTCTCTGAAAACCACGTTGAAATATAACCCAACCGAACAGCTTCGTACGGAGTTTGAAGTAGAGCTTACAAAAGAAGAAAAAAACAATCATGACACAGAAGTGGAAATAAAAGATGCAACCTTAGAATGGCACGCCAAACGCAGCCTGAACCTTCGAATTGGCCGATTTAAAGAACCCATGGGGCATGAATCTCTCATGGGGTCAGGTTCATTGCCCGCGATCACTCGCTCAATGGTCACATCTATCTTTGCACCTGGGCGAAATGTAGGCGCCCAAGCCAGTATTATATTAGATAACCTTGGATTTTATAGCGGCCTATTTGAAATAGAAGACGATGATATTGACAATGGCATGGCGTCCACCAGCCGCATAACATTCTCAAAGTACCAGAAAAATCCGTTTAATCTCGATCTTGTTCACATGGGCGCCGCCTATTCTTACAGAGACTTAAATGATTCTTTGTTTCAAATTAAAAACCGTGCAGAAATAAGTAATGGCGATAACATAGTTCGCAGCCCGCGCTTTTATGCAAAAGAGCAACACATAGGACAAATTGAACTGGGTACTCGTTTCAGTAATATGTGGTTAATGACTGAGTACTACCAAAGCCGTGTGAATCAAATAGATGACCAGCCTTGGCTGTACCAAGGATTTTATATTCAACTGTCTGGATTAGGACAGATAGGCAGTGATCGCGCTAATCTTTCTTATGTATATAAAAATGGGGAGTTTAAACAACCCAAACATCGCACTCATGATATCGAATGGGTTATTCGCTACAGTGGGGTATCTGTTCGCGATAATAATCTCGGCAGCGAAGCCTCCAGTTTAATGCTTGGCTTAAATTACTTTATTAA
>MDTG01051915.1_pt1 | contig 17631 bp, 3 predicted proteins | sample 811421 | NCBI WGS metagenome assembly MDTG01 (sample SAMN05326645, study PRJNA326480) | marine metagenome | isolation source: seawater | place: Pacific Ocean: South East | collected 2011
AACCAACGATTTGTGCACGGTGGCATCTTGAAATGCATGTTCGGTGCTGCTTCTTGTGTCTGTTGCCGCTGCGGGCACGATATCAACCGGTGATGGTCTTAGGGCAAATAGTCGCGCAAAGCGGTTCAAGCAGGCCGTTTTGCTACAAAAACCGGTCGGTTCCACCCCTGTCTCGCTTGTAATCTTGCAAGGTCGCACCTCGCTCAGCTGCTGTCGCACAGCTCTGCGAAACGCCACCACTTGGTGATCAGGTGATTCGTTGTGGCTTGCCATGCACAATAATACAAGTACAGAGACAAACGTCACTCGTATTATTATACGTGTAAGCTGTTGTTTGTTTTTGTGCTTACAATTGATATATACACGTGTGTGCAGACTGACTGCATTTATGATATAAAATTGTTTTCTGTATAAATAGCAGTCAACATGACGTAATCATTGGCACTGAAAGTTTCTCCGTGTGTTGTAATCACACATACGGTCATCATCATCATCGCTGATCGACACACGGGGGATCATGAAACGCCTGTCCAATGACGGCAAGAGGGCTATAGCCTGTTTGCTTGCCTGGGCTTTGCTACACGCAATGTGTGCCCTGGCTTCAGAGCACGGGGACGATTTGTTGTCTGCTTCGGGGACACACGATCAAATCACGCAGCTTTACGAAAGTCCCAAATACACGTTGGTGACCACAGAGGACGAATTAAACCAAATTGACGAGCATGATGCAATCATGCACCCAAAAGAAGGCAAGAACGTGCTGAGTGGCATGTCTACGGCAGTGGCGCTCAAAAAGCAACCCATTCCGCAATCGGTCTTTCCAATGTCGGCAAGTCGCAAGCTGCTAGGACAAGTTGCTGGCGTCCCCGGTGGTTATATTTACATAAGACTCTCATGCGTGGGCACAGGTGAATCATATGTATCATTTACACCTGAGAATGAAGGAGGAGGATGCAAAAATAACTGTGCGCAAACCACACTTGCAGGCAGCCAACACGTGCAGTTGTACAGAACAAAGTACAGAGTAAACTATAACATTCCAAATTGTCCATCTCCTGGTGCGAAAGCGTGGATTGCTCCAGGTCACCAGGCAATGCATGGACCAAAAAATCAAGATTCGGACATCGATATGGTGCAGTCAAGCTACAAATTGTATTGGGGACTTGGATCTGGCAATACTTATGTAAATAACGTAAATTGGAACACACAAGCTGTTCCCAGCTGTAGTAATCGAAATAATAATGGACACCATTGCACCAACGGGGGGTTTATGAGTCGCGACGATATATACAATGTCAAAACTGTAGCGACTAGCGGCAGCGCTTTTAATACGGCGTGCTGCACCAACAATGGGCAGTGTGGAACCTTGAACGGTAAGTACATCTGGGGCATTACGGAAGCCACAAGGCACAGCACATTCGGTCAATCCTGCCCCGGGCCCTATTTAAAGTTTGGAAATCATTACAACTCAATATGGGTGATTTCGGCCGATTCAACCCCTGGTTCATTCCAATCTCAATGCTGTACAAAGAAATATTGCCAAGAAGTTAACTCGGCCGGCGGTTCGTGTGCACCGGGTCACGAGTACGACGGCAACAGAGCTTATTACACTCCCACCACTGCCGATGAAGCCGGTTACCGATCCATGTGTTGTAAGCTAAAGCTACAATGCGTTGCAGCCTACCAAAATAATCTGAGATGCACAAGCGCCACAGTTGGTGGTACGGTGCCCGCACATCACACGGGGTTGGGGTCCACCGCAGTCAGTACTGCGACTGCCCAGGGTCAAACATCCGGACAAACCGAATTTAACACAAATTGTTGCGTACAGCCCACGTGTGGTAACATTGGTGGAAAAACTGTGAGAATTGGTACAAGCGGCACGCAACAGCAGCTATGTAATGCAGAGTGGCAGACGATTGACCCTCTCAAGAACGCTGCAATTGTATCCACTCTAGCGGACGCAACCGCAACCACAGGTTACTAAACCTAGCTATAAAACGCTTAAATTAGGGCTCCAGTGGTTATATATAAGCAGGTGTATAATTTTGTAAATTAAAAATACACTTTCTGTATATAAAACAACCAAGTGACGTAATCATTGGCACTGAAAGTTTCTCCGTGTGTTGTAATCACAAACACACACAAACCGTCATCATCATCATCGCTGATCGACACACGGGGGATCATGAAACGCCTCTCCAATGACGGCAAGAGGGCTATTGCCTGTTTGCTTGTCTGGGCTCTGCTACACGCAATGTGTGCCTTGGCTTCAGAACACGGAGACGATTTGTTGTCCGTTTCGGGGACACACGATCAAATCACGCAGCTTTACGAAAGTCCCAAGTACACGTTGGTGACCACAGAGGACGAATTGAATCAAATTGAGGAGCATGATGCAATCATGCACCCAAAAGAAGGCAAGAACGTGCTGAGTGGCACGTCTACGGCCGTGGCGCTCAAAAAGCAACCCATTCCGCAATCGGTCTTTCCAATGTCGGCAAGTCGTAAACTGTTGTGGGTAAACATTAACCTTGGAACCTTACACATCAGATGTGATGGTGAAAACAGATTACTACTGAAATCTGCAGCTTCTGGAAGTCGTCCTAGTGGATGTATACAACATTGTTCAAAGGGTGGTTTTAGTTGGTTTCCTAGCCACCAAACAGCTAAAATTTACAGAGGGACATATGCAAGTGCGCTATTCGATAAAAGTGGTTCTGATGAATATACCACTTCGGGATCATTTAAAGATCCTTATTCCAGTACAGCCCCCAGTTTTAATGGAGGTACGGCGACTAATGTTCAAATAAGATGGGGTGAATATAAAGTAAAATGTGGAGCATATGAATTTAAAATTCAAACAGAAGATGCTCCATCTTGTTCGCGACTTCAGCATGCTCCAACGAACTACAAATGTACCAATGGCAAATATTTGGTTGCTAGTAATACATTTGATCTGTCTGCAAGTGTGGATCCAACCAACTACAATCATTATTGTTGTAATTTGGCTTCTGAAGATCACTACAGTAACATTGAGAATGGACAGCATCCATGTCCAAATGGTGGTACGACAAACGGGAACAAAGGACAGGCCCTAAGTGGGTGTTATGCCCGCAAAAATTGCCAAACCGCAGCTAGAAATGGCCATTTATGTACCAATGGCAAGATGATGTCTTCAAGTGCGCTTTCCACTGCGGTATCTCAAGGCCTAGCCGAATGGACAACTTCGAGTGGCCCGAGTGGGTATCAAACTGAATTCAATTCGATATGTTGTACAACTTCTGCAACCTGTGATGGCATAAATTCACAAACAATTGTTGCAAATACGTTATCCACTTCAACGTCCCGCGTGACTCAAAGCACGCTGACTACTCATTCTTCACTCACGTGTTCCACACCGTGGACAAGTTTGAAGGATAATCCAGCAAGCCTCAGTATTACAGATCCAAGTAAGTAAACCCATGTACGACTTAGCAATGTCGAGGTTTACTTTGTAAAAATAACGAGGACGTGCTTTAGAGGCAAAAACACGCCCCAGTCACAACGCTTACCATTTCCCCGCCCTCGTTTGCAGGTTCGTTTCAAGCAACATGCTGCAAGCAGAAGACCTGCCGAGACTTTGAGTCACAAAGCAACACCGGTTCTTATCAGTGTACTAATACCCATGCGGACAAGGTGTTTGTGACTTCGGACGCCGCACTGGATACACAAATACCCAGTTCGAGTATGTCAAGTTACTATGCCACCTGCTGTCGGTTCAACGACTGCAAGGCATTATCAGCATCAAACTCGTGTCCCACCGGGAGCCTGTTCAATTACGCTAACAAGGATTTGGCACCCGCCAGCACTTCAAATGCCGACTTTGTGGCAAAATGCTGTGTAACCAGCACCCATTGCTCAGCGGGCAATTACAGGAGTAACCATACTACATTCAACCACAAACTGACGTGTAACTCATGTCCCACGGACACGTTTTCTATGAATGGTTACGGAAATGCCGCCAGTTGCAAACTTAAGAGTCTATGTTTTAAAGGTAACAAATATGTCCCAAATAACAAGACTTGTGTTGCTTGCAACGGTGCAATCGAGCACAGCCTCACAGCCGAATCAACGACTTGCACGCCGCACACAGCAGATTGTTTTGTTAAGACTGGGGCCGTGGGGTCTTACGTGAGCAAAGCAGGTAACAGCACCAGCGACATTTCGTGTGCTCTCTATAGCAAGGTTGTACCGCAGTGTTTGCAGCACAGAGAGTACATGACAAATTACCATGCAGATGGCAGAGGTGTTGGTAAATTTATTTGTAACAAAATGACGGAATGCCTTACCCATCAGTACATGATAAAGCCTCCTTCTGCTAACAACGCAACTATAGGTGGAGAAACAATTCTCACTGTAGATCGGCAATGTGCTCCCCTAACCAGTCTCACCGCGGCACAATGTGGTCAGCGGGCAATCATTGAGCCAGTGTCGTGGTGTACTTATCACACAACATTAGCAACACCAAACATCTGCAGTACCACTGTTGACGCAAACGGGCTGCGTACGCTGCAGAATTCAGGGGTGCCCGGCGTCAAGGATTACTACGTTGAAAACCGTCACTGTGATATTCCAGTGGCCGACGGCAATTGCAAGTATGACTCCACATTGCAGCTTGTGGATACCCAGCACGACGGAACCAAAGACATGATAAAACGAGGACCGGTTTGTCGCGGCACAGCAGGCACTGCTCTAGCAGGCATTTGTAAGCTGTGTACTGAGTGTGCTCCCAGCATGGGGTACTACGTGTCACCGACCGGTGTGAGTGCTTGGAATGCAGCTTCTGCCAGCTTAGAACGGCCTGATCGTGAATGTGCCAGTCAAGACGATCCAAATCTGATTCATTGGACATTTGTCAAGACCGCTATTCGGGATACTAACGGTGTAAAGCATGCTGGTGTCGAATTCTGTGATTTGGCGACAATGTTCGTTTCCACAAAGGCTCAAGTACAACCAATCAAGGGTGGCCTTGCGTCAGTACTCAAATCGCGCCGCGTTTGCTCACCACGTAGGATGCCCGCCGCAACCGGCAATTGTCTAAGTGGATATGTCTGGAAGAATTGGGGTCAGGAAGCAAACGCTTCAAGGCCGGTTGCAAATACAATGGGACAATGGACCCAAGACAGAGATTATGCGGTAGACAACATCTGTCGGGCAGTGGTTTCGTGCGACACAGGGCATTTTCGTGACAACCAGGAACATGACTTTTTCAAGGGCATCCGCATGACAACGGTCGAGGGCGACTGTACGCCTTGCCCTGCCGGATTTAAATGCATAGATGGCGAAACTAAACAGGGATGTGTTAACGGGAAGTGGAGCGATGCCGGTGCAGTTGTCTGTAAAACAGCGTCGGAATGCCCAGCAGGGAAATACATCAGACAATACCTTAATCATGTTAGCCAACCTTCCCATACTACTTGCGAGAATTGTTTGCCTGGAACTTGGACAAACAATACCGGGACATTAAATGAATGCCCGAATACTCTTGCAAGTTGTCCAGCCGGTAAGAAGGTGCAAAATGGACAATGTACCAATTGTGAAAGCGGCAAGTACAGCGCCGCTGGTTCGACAACCTGCACCCCCAATACACAGTGTCCAGCAGGCAGCAAATTTGACCTTGCAGCACGCACTTGTACGGAGTGCACGGGTACTACCTTTAATGATCAGACCGGCCAAAGCACATGCCAACAGAAAGAGCAATGTCTTGCGGGGAATTATGTAAACACGCAAACACACAGGTGTCTTCAATGTGCAGCAGGCACGTTTACGAGTGAAGCTGGCCAAACGGAGTGTATAGCATACAATAATGCAACAATTGGTTGCAAAGCTGGCAACTTTGTCAACAATTACAACGGCAAATGTGTTGCGTGCCCAGACAATCGATTCAACAACGGCTTTGCGACGCCTGTTAGCTGTGATATGGTCAATTCACCGACGTGCAATGCATGCACTGCCGCAAGCAGCTGTCAAGCCGGCAAGTTTGTCAACAACTTCAATCATCAGTGCGTGACGTGTCCGGGGCAGCGCTTTAACAACAATCCTGGATTGATTGGCTCCTGTACAAGCCGGTCTAGCTCAGGCTGTTTAGTTTGCGAGGCCAAAGCAACGTGCGCCGTCGGGAAAAAGTACGTGCCGAGCACAAGTACATGTGATACTTGCACCAATAACACATTTACTAACACAACGGGACAAGAGACTTGCAGACCTATGAGTGATTGTCCACACGGCAAATTTGTGAACACTGGCAACGGCAAATGTGAACAATGTCCGGCAGGCCGATACAATGAGAAGCCGGGAGGTACCTCACATCATCAACAAAATGGAGCCTGTTGGGCACCAAATGATCCAGATAACCCTTGTCCTGCTGGAAAGTTTGTGAACGACCACGTGGGTCTGTGCGTGCAATGTCCAGTCGGGAGTTACAACGGGGGTATTGCAAGCGCTGCAAACTGCGCTGATACGTCAAGCTATGCTACGTGCGCGGCGTGTACTCCCAACAGTGCATGTAAAGCCGGAAAGGTGATTGCAAGCAATCAAACTAGCTGTACACCGTGTTCGTCGTCAACATACACTAACGACAACGGCAGCATAGGAACATGCAAAGCTAAGAATACATGTGAAGCAGGCAAAAGTATTGTGCGTGTGAATCCAACCAATGCCAGTGAGGGCCACAAGTGTGTCGCATGTGCTTCTGGTACATATTATAATTTTCCAGGCCGGGTGGGTGCTTGTAAGTCTGGCACAGAGTGTAAAGATGGAAAGATCGTAAACAATGGCCGATGTGGGCCCTGTGGACCAGGAACATTCAGCAACGGCCATTCAAAGACGCAATGCTTGCAACGTACAGCTTGCCTGGCCGGCAATTACATCGCCGGGGACGACCATAGTGGGCATCAATGCTTGCCGTGTGCCAGCGGAACATTTAACAACGGAACTATGGATACTTGCCAGGCTTTTAAAACCTGTACCGATGGTCAATACCACACACCGGACGACCAAACCAGACAACGCGTGTGCAGAGCTTGCGAAAAGGGCTATCGGTGTCCAAACAAGAAGGAGCGTTTTGCGTGCACTGCCAACGGCGTGTATCAAAACAGCAGCACGTACCAAGATGAAACGGGCCAAACCACGTGTAAGAATTCGGGCATTAAATGTGGTCCCTGGCAATACATTGCCAATATCTCAACTGCTACAAGCAACATCACCTGTGCAAATTATCGATCGTGCACGCCAGTGTACTTGCAGTATTCAGATTACTACCAACCCGGCACTGGATACAGAGACGTAGAGTGCAAACCTCTGACGTTTTGCACTTCCAGTCAATGGGAAAGCAAAGCACCCGACACGAGGGAAAAAGGTAGCGACGTGCGTTACACTTCCGACCGTACTTGCACCCCTTTGACAACTACCGAATCCGCAAAAGCAGTGTGTGGTGTACGACAAATCGCGGAACCGACAACAGCATGTAATCGGTCAGCGGTCCCTTGCATTGGTACTGCCACCGAAACCAATTCATTGAACAGAAAACTGCCAAACACAGATAACCAAGTTAGTGATTACTACGTGACCGATCGCACGTGCAACGTGCCTATTAAAGCCGGCCACTGCAAATACGACGACACTCTTACCAACAATACGGTTACGCAACTTGGCACGGCAGCTGAAATAAGGAAAGGTGATTATTGCAGAAACACAAAAGGCGTCTGTGTGAAATGCACAACTTGCCTTAAATTAAATGGTCAATACATAGCAAATTTTGCAGAGTGGTCGGCCAGAAAATGGCCAAATGGCACATCTTTACCTGCCGATGAAAGGATTGATCGCGTGTGTTCAAGCTTGACAAACGCAACAACGCCTCATTACACGTTCCATCGCATTGCCGCTGCTAATAATGTGGGGGTGAAATATTGTGACCTTGATACAATGTACATCCAAACGTCATCTCAAGTTACCAACGCTAGCAACAAAAGCATTACAATGCTCACGTCACCACGAACATGTGTCAATCGAACAATGCCCAACACAGCCACATGCAAAGTGCAAGCGTTTCCCGGTTATTACTTTAACGATCGTGGCCAAAAAGCAAAAGAGGCAGGAGAAGGCACGTGGGATCAAAACGCCGATTTGTACACGGTGGACAACGAATGTCGTGCAGTGCAGTTATGCAGTGTCACTGGCCAATACAAGCATGGAAGAGTAAAAAGCACCACTGGTCGTACAGCAGGCATGGTCACAGTCGACGGTGTTTGCAAGCCTTGTCCTCCTGGATTTAAATGCAATGACAAGATTCACAACATTACGTGTCCATCCAGCACTTTTTGTGGTAAGCAAAATACAGTGAACGAGATTGTTTGTGGACCCACCAGTACAAATGCCGCATTTAGGCGCCACGTGTGTCCCACAACGCTCTTCGCTCAACAATCAAGATACCCATGTGCTTTTACTGACAGCATGAAAGTAAGCGGTGAAACGTATAATTCCACGGGACCCTTCAGGATGGCTGCAGACAACACTTGCAGTGCTTCAAACGGAGTTGCTGTAAAATATACGGCAAGCAATACAATAAACACCGACAACACGTGCGAACGCCTTGTACAATGCAGCAAATACGAGATACAGGTGGCGGCAGGCGTGAGGTTTAACGAAACCGCAACCAATTGCACCGGGGCAGCGTCGAAGCACGCTTTTGTCACCCCCCCGTCCTGCAAGAAGCACAAAACTGGGCACAAATTGGGACCAAAGTGCCTGCGTATACCGGCCGACTCCTTTGTTGGTGCGGGTGGTAAATCCGTGGCGTTTAATAGGCCGTACATGCCATTAAGAGAACAACCATCCACGTGTTTTAGTGCCATGAATTGTAAACGAGCAGCCATGCAAAACTCCGGCAACCCAAGAATGCAATGTAAACACGGCAAAAGTTGGAAAATAAATGCCGCAAAACTTCTGCAAGTTGGCAGGGCATCCGACGTAGACGATGCCTTGGTCACCCGGGAGCTGTTTGACAAAATTTGCTGCACAAGTTTAAAGGGGGTAGTGTACACAACAACCACCTTTACGGTACGAAACACTCAATCTACCCCATTCACGCCTGACCAAAAGCAAGATTTAAAAGACAAAGCTCAGGCAGAATGTGATGCATCAGACTTTGCTAGTTGTTCAGTCACTGTCACAACGGGTTCAATGAGACGAAGGTTGCTTCAGAGCACGGGGGGATATTACGCCGATACCGAAACAACTCTGCAATCTGTAGGTGTTAACCCTTCTGGCAGTTCATCTACTACTACTCCTCCTCCCCCGCCTGTCTCTGGAAATGGCACAACAGGAAATGGCACAACAGGAAATGGCACAACAGGAAATGGCACAGCAGGAAGCTATTCTTCCGCTCCTCCCACTCCTCCCACTCCTCCCACTCCTCCTTCAAGCACAGTTAGTGATTTCATGATCAGTGTTGCAGCTTCGACGGGTGGTACCACCAAAGGTGGCGTTACGGTCTCCGAAGAATCCGGCAGCCTAAAGAATTGCACCGTTGAAGCTACAGACAATTGGATTGCAGTGAATCACAGCGCATCTTCTACGCATGTTCCTGGTTCTACTTTTAGCTGGGCAGCATGCAACAATGGCTACGTGCGACGTGTGCTTACCAGTAACACATTGACATGCAGCGACGGTGCTATACAAACAACGCAAACAGCTAGAACGGCTGTAAATAATTTCTTTGTTGGCATGCGAAGTGCCGGACAAACTCCTTCGTGCTACAGTGAAACTGTGGCAAGGCCCAATCATATTGGCGGCTGTTCAGCTCGAAACGACGCGCAAGCCGCCTGTCAGGGTGAAGCCGTGTGTGCAAGCATGTACAGCTGGTTGAGGTCGGAGGGTTATGCTCACGACAAGTTTTCATTTGATGCTGCTTCATTTTGTGTACCCTTAATTTCAAGCGCCAATTGCAACGCAAACAACTCGGTTTTGACACAGGTGCCCACGTTTGTGAATGGTACCTGGCAAAACGCAACTTGCAGTTCAGTTGCACAAGCAATTTCACATGAAGAAACTTTAATTTCAGACTCTGCGGTGCCTACATGTGGCCAGGTAGGCCGACAGAATGGTCACGAATGTGATGTAGGAAATCGCACATGGCCAAATCAAACCTCGGCCAACCTGCAAGGCTGCAGTGCCAATTGTAAAGTAAACGCGGGTTACAGTTGTTCAGGAGGAACGCCTACAACGTTTGACACGTGCAGACAGTTGGCTGCAAACGAGAGACATTGCACGGTAACTCAGGACGCCTTTAATCTGACTGCAAGCAGCGGTTTGACGTTTGTCACAGGAACAATTACAACCATGAGGCTGCAGGCACTGCAGAAGGCCAACTTTACGTGCATTGACGGGTATAACACGGCACTGACAACTGAGGTTGAATGCAAAGACGGTGCTCTGTCTCTTGTTGCATCCGCAAAAGACGGCCTAGTTGCGCATTCAGGAATCAAAACATACAAAAATAGAAACAGTATATCGCCGACTGCTGCCTGTGTGCGACAGGCTGCATTTAATGATGACGTTAGTAAGCCAGATCAAAACCCATGGAAGTGTCATGCCAAAATTGCTTCAAACACTACTCTTGAAAGTACCCTGGTACAAAAGGGTGCCAGCATCGCAGCTGCTGCTCTTATTGTACAAATGGACTGGATACCGTTCGTGGGAACCAACTGTGCAGCCTCAATCACGTGCTCCGGAAGCACGTGTGAAGTCATTAAGGTGGCACCACAACTCAACTCCCAGAAAACCCAGGCTGTCGCGGCAACAATTGTGACTAACTCAGTCGCACTTGCCGAAACAGAAAGCGGTTGGATGTTTGACGAGACGAAGAAAAATACCATTGACAGAAGACCCATGTACGCTGTATTAAATCCAAATTCGTATGGTGCCATTAACAACGGCAGGGGACTTTATTCCAAAAAAGGTGACTATAGCAAATATTGTCCCATGGATACGAAGCGCCCTCGGTGCCCAGTTAAAGGATCTTCTACACATTGTGACGATGTGATGCAAGCCATCCAAATAAAGCAAGAATGCAACGTGAAAACGGGCTCAAACTTTTTCAACACGTCGTGTCTAATGAAAACGGCAAATGGCGTCATCACAGAGGGCAAGGTTGCACAGACTACGCCCGGCAGCGTATTTACAAAAGGGTTGCGGAACACGCAATACCAAAGCAACAAGTGGTCGTTTGGCGTGGCTTGTCCGCACCAGGAAATCGCAGCAAGCGGTGGCAGCAAGACAAAGGCAGATTTTGCGGCTTTAACAAATGGCATCTTAGATGATGCCCTGACCTCCAGCGTGGGGCAGGGCTTTCAAGATGTTTGCAGCAAATCGGTGTGTTTTGATAACATCAATTCAAATTTTAAGCCTCCCGACAAAGATAAACACACGGACAGTGCAGCACCAAACAGAAAATGTCTGCAACCCAGGAATCTTGAAGTGTGGCCTTCCAAGCTGCGAAAGATAGCCAACGTCAACGATCGCGCGTTTAGCGATCTTGCAAATACAAGGCACTTTGGCTCTCCGGCTACGGCAGCAGAATATAACCACGCCGAGTTGAGGTTTCAGTTTACTACCACCGACTCGTTCTGGTCCGACCAACTCCGCTTCCCCAAACGAGCTGATGACGTGGTCGCCACCAAGGCAAGTATAACACACACCAGGGTTTTCTTGTCTTTTAACAATGCAACACAAGAACATTCGTTTGATAGCAACACGGGTGAATCAGCCAAAAAGGTGCTTGAAAATGACGACATTGATCAGTACATTAAAATTTTCAAGGTTGATTACGAGCCTGACACCGGCAAACCTTACACGTGGACTGAAATAAGACCGTCTGCAACCTACAGAAAAGGCACGGCAAACAGTGGTCTTTCATATCAATTATGGGGCACTGCAGGTGCAGCCGGAGAAGTGGGTATTACGTCGTCAAATTCTGCAAGATGTACGCCACACGACGACACACTCCAACTTGGGAGAATGTTTGACGACATTTTCCATTTTGACAATACTGCGGACGCCGAAGGCTTTGACGGAAAAGTGGACAACAAATACAACGAATTCATGACCGTAGCAGGTGGTAATGATACTGCACTTGCCAGTTACATGAATACAAACTTCCCCTTCTTCCCCGCAAAACCCACTCTTAAATGGGACAGCAGTATTCCTCAGTGGCACACGGCTGTTAAACAATTGCATCCCAATCAACTCAGAAAATTTGTAAGAATGTTTGCTGAAAATGGCGGCGGAGGTCACCAATTTGGCGGTGGAGGGAAAATTGACCAGATCAGTAACACCCCGCTTTCAGGTAGCGCCGAGTGGAATGACTCATCTCCGACGGGCGCCGTACAACGCTGCATAATGGGAGACACCTGTTGGGGTGCCGAATCACGACTGGCAGGATCTGGCGAAATGGATGCAAGCGGCATTGCGATGCTTACTACACAAAAGAAACCACGTCTTAATGCAGCAGACTCGACCACGTATACTTACAAGGCCAACTGCAAGTCAAACTATCGCATCCTTGTCAGGAGAAACCTTCAAGTGTCATTGGCAGGTGTAATTACGGTGACTTCGGAAAATAACCTTGCATCAGGCAACGGCATAATTATGAGCACGTCAGAAATACTTGTGACCAACTTGGACGGAGATAATGATGCGCCTGCAAACTTCGACAGGGTTACACCACAGCGAGACAGCCAGAGCGTCACGTCGTACAAAAACCCTGCCTACAGTGACGCCACATTGCGCTCAGGACCGTTGCGTGAAACGGAGCTCGAAAACATCAACCTGTACAGTTTACATGCTAACCTGACCGGCGCCACTTTGCTGGGCAATTTCCCCGTTTACGATGCAAGTGGCAAGGCAAGCTTTGAGCCGGGCAAGATCTTGTTGAAGAGTGACGCCGATGCAAATCAAACAGCTGGGAGCATTGTAATCGACGTTAATAAAGGCACGGCCAGCGCTTCAGCCTCAAGCTTCCCACTGAGTTACAATCCTTCTGACGACAAGAATTCCGGTCTCAGCGACAACATTCGTTTCAGTGTGTCTGTGCACGATGAGACCCAGTGCACTATTGGGCCAACCCCCAGTGTAATGGAGCGCAGCTTTTTTGGCGCATCCGGTGAAGTGAATCGCTTTTACGTGCAGTCACAGTTTTTTAACAAAAAAGCCAATAAGATAGAGGTTTTGCCTTTCTACAGGGAAAATGCTACAACGCACTTTCATCAATACTACGCTCCGTCCATGACTTCCACTGTGGGCATGCGTGGATTGTACAAGGAAGAAATGGAGCAAGTGTTGGCAAACATGAAAGTGCACATGGCGTACTTCCACAATTCCGAGTTTTGTGGACAATACACGCTTAGGGTTGTGGTCAACGTGCACGACATGCGTACCTGTGCTCGTCTTAGCAGGTCTAGGCTTCACACATGGAACATTACATCGCACTTGAACACTCCCTTTAAAACCGAAATTGCCAATCCAAATTCGAGGCACCGGGACTGTGACATCGAATGGACTCGTGCAACAAGCGGTGCAGGCTGCAAGTGGGCACGCAACACAATAGCTGGCGACGCCTCGGGTATGGCCACAAGCCCCGCCGACATTGTTGACGGCACAAAGTATTGGAGTACGCACAGCACAGCTGCCGATAGCACAGCCATTGAGAGCAAGCAGGTGCTGTGTCATCAGAACGCCATGACAAAAACCGTCACGGCGCTGCCGGAACTTCACTTTGCTACCACGAGGGCAACCTTCTTGCCGTGGACTAAACAGCACACTTTGCCTGCAAAACAGTACGCGCTCACGTTTTCGGGCAATTCACCTGCCAACACGTATTACACTTTTGACACTTGTAGCAATGGTTGCAATCGCAATGCATCGGCACTTACAGTTACATCGGAGAACCCCACACTGACTTATCACATTCAAGACACAGTAAACTTCGTAAAGAAAGTGTCGGGGCATCCCCTTGTTGTAAAATATCCAAATGGCACTACTTTGTTGTCTGTTACTACAAATGGTGCCGCATCCTCACACACTTTTACACTTCAGGGAACCTATACTTATGTGTGTGCCTCTCATCCAGCAATGAATGGCAAAATTAACGTTGTTGCAAATTATGTAACCTCAAAATCATGGAACAAACACGACGACGGCTGTCGCAACAAACGCTCTTCGGATGCAGGTTATTACAACCGATACGTTGCTAAAGAGCACTTCGTGCACAATGACAATGCTACAAGCAACTTCCTTCCGGTTTCCGGCATTGGCTCGGAAGTTGCCTGGCAACAAGCAAACGTGCCGCAACTCAATGCGTACAGCGTGCTTGAGGTAGTTGACTTGATGGCAACAGACGGTTCCGACGTGTACGAGACAACCATGGTTATGATGGGAAGCAACGTCAGCTCGCCGGCCGTGCAAGCCAAATGGCACGCAAACGGCACTGAAATGAGCAGCAGCATGACCTATGCCCAGTGTTATGGCCACCCGAAAGCAAGCACGGATACCCGCTGCTCTGCACCTCCTGCACCAGCAGAGACATTCATGGGAGACGGTAGCCGTGCCGCGATTGGATCACTCAGCCGAACAAAACATGCCAGGTGGACGGTGTTCCCGTCTGTGACCACGTACTTGATTGCAATGGGTAGGTCCCTATACAAGGGTCTAAAGTGTGATCCGTGCGATTCGAGTTTCAACTGGATAAACATTTCCGCACACAAAGAGGCCGCTGAGCTCTCGTGCATAGCAAGTTACAGGCAAATGTTCAAGCACCTTGCCGCAGGTAAGTTCAATTCCACAACCGGGTGTCCAATCAACAGCGCGGACTGGACGTTTGATCACATTTCCAAGTATTCGAGCGTCAAGAACATGCTACAGGAAGACAACCTGAGTCTTATTTTGCGCACCAGCAACCGCGGCATGAAGGGCTTCAAAATGCGCGTGTACAACTTCAATTACATGGACAGGCACAAGGCCTCTTCTCAGGCCATTCTGTTACAATCCAAGAAATCCGGCAAAGACCACCTGACGGATGCTCAATTGAGTCCCTTGATTCAGGAAAGTGCCGATTCCAGGTTTGAAGCACACTTTATATACGGCACAGCTGCCCAAGACGACCCCACGCTTGCAACAATTGGCGGCACAAAGTACGATGGCCGCAAATTCATTACAGAATTTGTCCCTACCAGAACTTCAACTGGAACTGCGTTTGACGAGAAGTTCAGCTGCACTAACGCAACTGACATCACCAACGCGTTGCAACTAGAATATTCGGACGCGCTTAAAATTGACGTGAGTGTAAGCGGTGAGCCGCCCACCATGTATGGTGGTCTCTGCACGTCGCAGTGGGTTTTCCGCAATAAGAGCATTACAACGGATAACGATTTCAGCATTTTGTCACACAAGGCAATCGTGGACGCCTCGGGTGGCACGGCTAATTTGCCGCTTGAAGGCGAAACAACAAAGAAGGTGGTTGCCAACAGCCAAACGCGCTACACGTTCTGCAAGCAGGCAAGCGACTGTGGTAGCGCCAATGATTATTACAAATGCAAGCGCACGCATCTCACAACAGTCGTTTTAGGTGCAATCATGCACATCGATGCGTCCGCTGCCATGCTTCACCAATACACGCGCCCATCAACGTCGATCGCGTCGCGCAATAGACTGAAAAACAAGTACGTCAAATTCGATTCAAGTACCTCTGCAGACAAGAACACGAGGCTCGACAACTACTGCTTTGAAGCGTATTCCTGTCTCGCAAGGTACGAAAGCGACTGCAAAGGAGCATTGAACAGCACACACTGGCGCCGATGGGAGTATCGCGATGACATATACACCGACATCAACAAAAACCAAGCAGGCCGAAATGCTGTGCCTGTTACAAATGGTTACAAATACATTGCAAAGCAGTACGCCAGCACGCGTATCGATGCAGATTGGGAAAATCGCGCTTTTATGTACACCAACCCACAAAAGACAAGCATTTCAACCGACACCGAAGCCCAAAAGCACGGTTATGTTGCGCCGCTCGAGGCGTTAGACCTGACAGAAAGTGGCGGCAAAGGTATGAGCCACGCAGACTTTGAAAGCTGGGTTTCCAGTAGCTCCAATTCTTTCTGGCAGCTGCGTCCCACGGGACAATGCAACACATTTACCGGCAGTGAAGGCATCCAAAACGTCAATGTGCATTTCACACTGTGGATGAGTTCGGTCGTGGACCAACAGCCAAAACCCGAGATTACCTCCACGAATTTACACTTCCCCAGTTACTTTGGAAGCAGTCTTAATCGTGAGTGGCGCGAGACCGCATACAGTATTACTTCAAATTCAGCAAAGATTCGCGTGGTGCCAAAGACCACTTCCAAAGCAGAAAACAGGGCAGATAACACCGATTTGACGTTCAAGGAGCTTACCCTGGACAGGGCCGGTGCTTCACAAACACACGCGCAAGCCGTTACCAGTGCTATTTTAAAGTACTACTACCCATTCAAAGCGGGTCGAACAACAGCCAGCAATGCAACGGTTGCCGCTCAGTCGTGTGCGCGTCAAGGTCCAACGGCCGCGTTCTGGCCATATGTCCGCAGCATGAAGCAGCCCAGTGACAAAACGCGAGGTACGACTGCGAGCGCCGACACCCTTGTAGCAAACCAATACGATGCGACTAATAGTTCCATTGACAACGAAGACATACATGACCTGAACACGCGCGACACCCTGGCGCCCAGTGCCGAGGTGGTCATTGACGTGCACAATTCATTTGGTGACCTTGTCTTCGATTACGTGACGTTTGGGTTTAAAGCGAAATTGTTGCACGACGTTAGTACGTACACAAACATTAACGAGCTTATAGACATGCGTTACGCTGATTCTGGCGACAGCAATCGCGTGATTGCAAGCAATCCAAGCTGCGTAAATCAGGGCACTGGTGGCGGAAGCGTCACAGCTTGGAGCGTGCCTCCAGTGCAGCATCTCAGCAGGGTTGGGGGTACAGACAAGGGCGACTTCAAGCTGAGTTATGCCAGTACTGAACCAAAGAACTGCTATGATTCGTTGAGCAATACCGAAAAGTTAACAGCTGCCCCCGGAAACGTGTGTCGAGGCGAGTCTGCCGTGCTTCAAAGCGACAACAATCCTGTCATGAACAGCATCCGCGAATTTTACGGCGTGAGCACGTACCAGACGGGCATTGCGGGTTACGGGTGCAAGACCAAAACCGCAAACAGCACAACTTGTGTAAGAAGTGCTACACGCAAGCTCGTCATCCGACTTAAAGAGTGCGTACGATACGTCAAGGTGACGGCGACGGCTGTGTTCCGAGACAAACAGGCCAGTTCACACCAACAAATTAGTAACACGGCAACTTACCCGGTGTTTTGCCAGCCACACGGCGCGTACATGAGGATGCTTAGAAGTTCTCTCCGGCCAACGTCGCTGTTCAGCAGCCTCGGCTTGTCGGGTGTAAACGATGGCCTACTGGATGTACACAGAGATGCGCTTGACGGCGCAGCGTCTGTGGGTTACAATTCGCCAATGAGGCTGCAACTCAGGCCT
>MDTG01051667.1_pt1 | contig 17630 bp, 9 predicted proteins | sample 811421 | NCBI WGS metagenome assembly MDTG01 (sample SAMN05326645, study PRJNA326480) | marine metagenome | isolation source: seawater | place: Pacific Ocean: South East | collected 2011
TACAGGACGTTTTCTCAAATTTTCTGGAGGCCTCCCAAATCTTAAATGAAGATAAAAAAATTTCTGACAGTATTAAAAATATGATACCAAACCTTGCTCCTATGCAAATAGGTAGGTGGGGACAATTGCAGGAATGGATGAAAGACTGGGATCGCAAAGATGATAAACATCGGCACGTTTCGCATTTATACGGACTTTTTCCTTCTAATCTTATATCTCCTTATCGTACTCCAAAATTATTTGCTGCCGCTAAAAATTCTTTGCTGGCTCGTGGTGATGAATCTACCGGATGGTCAATGGGTTGGAAGGTGAATTTGTGGGCGCGACTTTTAGATGGAGACCATGCGCTAGCACTTATCCATGATCAGTTAACGCCAAGTAGACAGGCGGGACACGGTGAAAAAGGAGGAACTTATCCTAATCTTTTTGATGCCCATCCGCCGTTTCAGATCGATGGAAATTTTGGATGTACGGCGGGGATTGCTGAAATGTTCCTGCAGAGTCAGGATGGTGCAGTTCATATTTTACCTGCGCTTCCCTCTACATGGAATAAAGGAGAAGTAAAAGGTTTAAAAGCCAGGGGTAATTTTGAAATCGATATCGCCTGGGAGGAGAACAAACCGGTTAAAGTGAACATCACTTCAGCCATTGGTGGTAATTGTAGATTGCGTTCCTATTATCCACTTTCAGGCGATGGATTAAAAAAAGCTACCGGTGTAAATCCTAATCCACTTTTTAAACTTCCACAGACTAAAGAGCCACTCATCTCTTCTGATGCAACTATAATAGCACCTGAATTAAAACCGGTTTATGAATATGATCTGGCAACAGAAGCAGGGAAAGAATATCTCATAAAACTTACAGATGATGAATAATATTAGACAAAAAAGTTCCTTTGTTTTTGTAGTTTTTATGCTATTTGGGATGCTGGGTTTTTCGCAGCAAAAACCCTATCAGAATCCTAATTTAAGTCCCGAAGAACGTGCTGAGGATTTAGTGAACAGATTAACATTAGAAGAGAAAGCTTCTCTGATGTTTGATGTTTCTGAAGCAATTCCCCGTCTTGGCATTAAAAAATTTAACTGGTGGAGTGAAGCCTTACACGGTTTTGCAAATAATGATGATGTAACCGTTTTTCCAGAGCCGATAGGCATGGCAGCTTCTTTTGATGATGAATTAGTGTATCAGGTTTTTGATGCAACCTCAGATGAAGTACGTGCTAAATATCATGAGGCTCTTCGGAACGGAGAAGAAAATAAGCGTTTCCTGAGTCTTTCCGTATGGACCCCCAATGTCAACATCTTTAGAGACCCACGTTGGGGACGCGGACAGGAAACTTATGGAGAAGATCCATACCTGACTTCAAGAATGGGTGCTCAGGTGGTAAAAGGACTACAAGGGCCTGAAGATGCTAAATACAAGAAATTACTGGCTTGTGCCAAACATTACGCGGTTCATTCAGGACCGGAATGGAGCCGTCATGAACTTAATCTCAATAACGTATCTCAAAGAGATCTCTGGGAGACCTATTTGCCTGCTTTTAAAGTACTGGTACAGGATGCCAATGTGCGACAGGTCATGTGTGCTTACCAGCGTTTAGACGATGAACCTTGTTGTGGTAGTGACCGTTTGCTTCAGCAGATCTTAAGGGAAAAATGGGGTTTTGAGCATCTTGTAGTTTCAGATTGTGGTGCGATACAGGATTTTTATACCTCACATAACGTATCGTCAGATGCTGTACACGCTGCTGCCAAAGCTGTTCTGGCCGGTACAGATGTGGAGTGCCAGTGGGATAACCATAATTATAAATTATTACCAGAAGCCGTAGAGAAAGGTCTGGTAAAAGAAGCAGATATCGACAGGAGTGTAAAAAGGGTTTTGATAGGCCGATTAGAACTTGGTGAAATGGATCCCGATGAGATTGTTCCGTATGCCCAGATTCCTGCATCGGTGATTAATAATGAAGAACACCGGCAGCTGGCTTTAAAAATGGCCAGGGAGTCGATGACCTTACTACAGAATAAAAATAATATTCTTCCACTTAGTAAAGACCAGGATAGAATTGCGGTTATAGGGCCAAACGCAGATGATGAACCCATGCTTTGGGGAAATTATAATGGTACCCCGGTTAGAACAATAAGCATTCTTGATGGAATCACTTCAAAGATTGGAGAAAAAAGTATTGTCTACGATAAAGCCTGTGATCTTGTTGAAGATAAGGTTACGCAAAGTTACTTTTCTCAAATTTCGTTTGATGGAAAACCCGGATTTAAGGCGACCTATTGGAACACTCCAGATTATAGCGGCGAAGTAGTCGCTACCCAGCAAATTGTAAATCCCATAAAACTAACTACTGCCGGACAGCACGAATTTGCTTCCGGAGTTAAACTTGAAGGTTTTTCTGGAAAGTTTGTGGCAGAATATGTGCCTGAAAAAGATCAGGAAATCGTCTTCAACTTTGGAGCTACAGGTCATTTCGAACTTTTCGTGAATGGAGAATCATTGCGCAGTTATAATAACTGGCGTACATTACCTTCTAAAATCCCTTATAAGGTTGAAAAAGGGAAAAAGTATACAATCGAAATTCATTACGCTCAGCTTAATAACTGGCAGGCAAATTTAGAATTCAATTTTGGAAAGGAGATTCCCGTAAACTATGAGGATCTTCTTAAAAAACTAAAGGGAATAGAGACCGTAATTTTTGTTGGTGGCCTTTCAACCAAACTTGAAGGAGAAGAAATGCCCGTTTCTTATCCCGGATTCAAAGGAGGCGATCGTACAGATATAGCCCTTCCTTCAGTACAAAGAAATTGCTTAAAGGCATTAAAAGATGCTGGCAAAAAGGTCATTTTCGTAAATAATTCAGGTTCCGCCATTGGACTCGTGCCAGAAACAACATCCTGTGAGGCTATTTTACAAGCATGGTATGGTGGGGAATCTGGTGGGCAGGCGGTGGCCGATGTGCTTTTTGGGGATTATAATCCGTCTGGAAAATTACCTGTAACTTTTTATAAGGATACCACGCAACTTCCAGATTTTGAAGATTACTCCATGAACGGTAGAACTTATAGGTTTATGAAAGCAGAACCACTTTTTCCATTTGGACATGGCCTTAGTTATACCAATTTTAAAATAGGCGAAGCCCAGCTTGATAAAAGCGAAATTGATACTTCCTCATCGGTTAATATTACCATTTCGATTAGTAATGAAGGGAAAACTGAAGGGGTGGAAATTATACAGGTTTATGTTCATAAACAAGGCCTTGAAGAAGGGCCTATTAAAACTTTAAAAGGATTTAAGAGGGTAAATCTTAAGCCAAATGAAATGAAAAATGTGACAATTAATCTGCCCTCAAATTCTTTTGAATTTTATGATAAGAAGGCACGAAGCATGAAAGTGATGCCAGGGAACTATGAGATTTTCTATGGAAATTCTTCAGATGACAAGCAACTAAAAAAAACTGAATTAAAAATCCACTAATATGAAAACCAGAATACTGTTACTTTTCTCTATGCTGCTTTTCGCATTTAGTGCCAGAGCACAGGATCCAAATTTTCATATTTATCTGGCTTTCGGTCAGTCTAATATGGAAGGGCACGCCAAAATTGAACCTCAAGATACGGTAGCTATTAGTGAACGTTTCAAGGTTTTATCAGCAGTAGAATGCCTAAACCTGGATCGTAAAAAAGGAGAGTGGTATACGGCCAAACCGCCGCTATGCAGATGTAATACCGGCTTGACTCCCACAGATTATTTTGGGAGGGAGATGGTAGAAAATCTTCCAGATAGTATTAAAGTGGGAATCATAAATGTTGCCGTTGGCGGTTGTAAAATCGAGCTTTTCGATAAAGAAAATTATGAGTCGTATGTAGCTTCGGCACCAGGATGGCTAAAGAATATGGTTAAGGAATACGACGGTAACCCCTATAAAAGACTAGTAGAAATGGCTAAAATTGGTCAAAAAAGAGGGGTGATTAAAGGAATTCTATTGCATCAGGGTGAATCGAATACCGGTGATACACTTTGGCCACAAAAAGTAAAAGGAGTTTATGATAACCTGATTAAAGATCTAAAACTAGATCCTAAAAAAACTCCTTTACTCGCCGGTGAAATGGTTAGTAAGGAAGAGGGAGGTTCCTGTGCCAGCATGAATACTATCATTGCTAAGCTTCCAGAAGTTCTTCCTAACGCTTATGTAGTTTCTTCTGAAGGCTGCACTGCCGTAAACGATCATCTGCATTTTACGGCTGAAGGTTATCGAAAGCTGGGAAGACGTTATGCTGAAAAAATGCTGGAGGCGAAAGGTTTTGAAGGACTGGAAAAAGAAGCCCCTAAAGGTTTTGACCAGAAAACAGAAAATATTGCCCATGGAAAGCTGGACAGTATCAGTTATACATCGAAAACCGTAGGAACTACTCGAAAAGCTCTGATTTATACGCCACCTAATTATTCAGAAAATAAGAAGTACCCGGTGCTTTATCTATTACACGGTATTGGTGGCGATGAAAAAGAATGGCTACGTGGTGGGAATCCGCAGGTGATTCTCGATAATTTGTATGTTGACAGAAAAGCTGAGCCTATGATCGTGGTAATGCCTAACGGAAGGGCAATGAAAGACGACCGTGCCGTTGGAAATATCTTTGATAGTACCAAAGTTGCAGCTTTTGCCAATTTTGAAAAAGATTTGCTAAAAGATCTTATTCCTTATATAGAAAAGAATTATCCTGTGAAGAAAGATCGGGAATACCGTGCAATAGCTGGTCTTTCCATGGGTGGAGGACAAACTTTGAATTTTGGGCTCGGCAATCTGGATACATTTGCATGGGTAGGAGCTTTTTCATCGGCGCCAAATACTAAAACACCAAAGGAACTGGTTCCAGATCCGGAAAAGGCCAGAGAGAAATTAAATCTGTTATGGATTTCTTGTGGAGATGCCGATAACTTATTGCCATTCAGCGAGCGAACTCATGAGTATTTGGTGAAAAATGATGTCCCTCATATTTATTATATAGAACCAGGTGTACATGATTTTAAAGTTTGGAAAAACGGACTTTACATGTTTGCCAAAATGATATTTAAGCCCGTAGATCAGTCAAAATTCAACGATTACAGTCTGTTAGGAAAACCCGCTTCTACCAATGTAGGCAATGCTCAATACCCTCAGATTTTACCTAATGGCCGAGCAGTTTTTCAGGTGAAAGCTCCGGAAGCAAGAGATGTGAAAGTAGATTTGGGGCGTAAATACGATATGGATAAAAATAAAGAAGGGATCTGGAAAGTCACCACAGATTCCCTTAGTGAAGGGTTTCATTATTATTCCATTCTCATAGACGATGTTCCGGTGGCCGATCCTAATAGTGAAACTTTTTACGGAATGGGGAGAATGGCCAGCGGGATAGAAGTTCCGTTTGCTGGGGATGAGTATTATGCTTTAAAAAAAGTTCCTCATGGTGATATTAGAATGGAGCAGTATTTCTCTCCGGTGTTGAATAGCTGGAGAACATTTTATGTTTATACCCCACCGGGATATGACGAAAATAAAGATAAGAAATATCCTGCCCTTTATTTATATCATGGCGGTGGTGAAGACGAACGTGGCTGGGCACAGCAGGGAAAAGCGAATCTTATTCTTGATAATCTTATAGCAGAGGGAAAAGCAAAACCTATGTTGGTAATCATGCCAGATGGGAATATGCCGGTGTCAGCCTTTGATGAAAACGGATTGAAAATGTTCGAAAATGAATTACTTAAGGGATTAATCCCTCATGTTCAGGAAGAATATCGCGTTATCGACGATGCAGACAGCAGGGCACTAGCCGGTTTATCGATGGGTGGTATCCAGACACTTTATGCAGGCATCCCAAACACAGATCATTTTTCATCGCTTGGGGTTTTCAGTTCGGGATGGATTGGAGAAGATAATAAAATTGCAGAGGCTCAGTATAGCTATATGAATGAAAATGCCGAAAAAATTAATCAGAATTTAGAGCATTTTTATATTTCCGAAGGTAGGAAAGAGGATATCGCCTATAAAAATGGTAAAAGAATGATATCAAAATTCGATAAAATGAATATCGATTATACCTACAATGAATATCCTGGCGGCCATGCCTGGCCGGTATGGAGACACGATTTATATACGTTTGCCCCTCTTTTATTTAAAAACCAATAAGCAAATTATGAAACATAAGATGTTAGTTTTTGTGGCTATCCTGCTGTGTTATTCCGGGTTCTCACAAAACCCGCAGCAGGAAATTAAAGAAAACTTTAAGCCTTCTTCTAAAAATCAGCCTGGGCAGGAATATCCTCAGGTAAATTCTCAGGGTTATGCCCGTTTCAGAATTGTAGCTCCCGCAGCCGATAGTGTTCGGGTGAGCTTGGGATTAGGCGGCCAAGGAGGTACCAAACTTGAAAAAAACGAAGAAGGAGTCTGGATGGGAACCACCGCGGGACCTATGGATGAAGGTTTCCATTATTATCACGTAAATGTAGATGGTGGGACTTTTAACGATCCGGGAGCAAAGAATTACTATGGCTCGGTTCGTTGGGAAAGTGGCATCGAAATTCCGGCACACGACCAGGAATTTTACGCTTTAAAAAATGTTCCTCACGGAAGTGTTCAGCAAATTCTTTTTCCTTCGCCAAGTACAAAAACTTCCCGTCGTGCTTTTGTATATACTCCTCCGGGATATTATGAAAATAGAGATAAGAATTATCCTGTTTTATACCTACAACATGGTTGGGGTGAAGATGAGACGGCGTGGAGTAATCAGGGACACGCCAATCTTATCATGGATAACCTTATTGCTGAAGGGAAAACAGCACCTTTCCTAATCGTAATGACATACGGAATGACCAATGAAATTAAATGGGGCGGCTTAAAAGACTTTGATATTAAATATTTTCAGACGGTTTTGGTTGATGAACTTATTCCTTATGTAGATGAAAATTTTAGAACCATAGCTGATGAAGAACATCGCGCCATGGCCGGTCTTTCTATGGGTGGCATGGAAACCAAAATGATTACTTTAAACAAACCTCATGTATTTTCTCATTATGCCCTTTTAAGTGGCGGTACCTATTCACCTAAAGATTTACAAAATCATAAAGATCTTAAACTTGTTTTTATCAGCTGCGGAAGTAAAGAACGTCCTGATGCGGTTAAAAATTCCGTAGAAGAACTTAAGGCTGCCGGTTTTAATGCGGTGAGCTATGTTTCTGAAGGTACTGCACATGAATTTCAAACCTGGCGACGCAGTCTGCATGAACTAGCACCTTTATTATTCAATTAAAAGATATGAACCGAATTCAGCTAGTAATATTTATTTTCTTTGTTAGTTTCTCTTTGCCATTTTCAGCGCAAACCGATGATATGGTAAAGGAAGATTTTCAGGCATCGTCTGTGAATCAGCCTGGAAAAGAATTTCCGAAGGTAAATTCTGAAGGTCGTGTAAGAGTCCGCGTAGAAGCTCCGCAGGCTAAAAATGTGCAACTTGATATTGGCGGGGGGAAATATGACATCAAAAAAAATGATGAAGGTGTTTGGACAGGAGAATCAGCTCCGCAAGACGAAGGTTTTCATTATTATCAGCTGAATATAGACGGAGCTTCGGTTCCAGATCCTGGTTCAAAATATTATTATGGTGCTGGACGATGGGGTAGTGGTATTGAAATTCCGGCTCAGGATCAGGAATTTTATGAGATGAAAGATGTTCCGCATGGCAGTATTACAGAGAATATTTATTTTTCTGAAATCACTCAGGATTGGCGTCGCAATTTTGTTTATCTGCCACCGGGATATTTCGAAAATTCTGAAGAGCGCTACCCGGTACTTTATCTACAACACGGGAGTTTTGAAGATGAAACCGGATGGGCTTCCCAGGGACATGCCAATCTTATTCTTGACAATCTTATCGCTGCTGGTGAAGCCAAAAAAATGATTGTGGTTATGGATAATGGCTATGCCAACAAACCAGAAGTAATGCAAAATGCTCAGGATGCACGTCCAATATCTGTTTTTGAAGAAGTGCTTATCGAGGAAGTTATTCCCAATATTGATAAAAAATTCAGAACAAAATCTAGTAGATCATATCGTGCCATTGCTGGCTTATCCATGGGTGCCAATCAGACGATGAGAATCATAATGAACAATTTAAACCTGTTTTCTTATTACGGTGGATTTAGCGGAACGTCCAATTATCCCGGGAATGAAAAAATTGATACCAGGACATTTCTGAATGGGGCTTTTGAAGATGCCGATGAAGTAAATGAAAAGCTGAACGTACTTTGGCTTGGTCTCGGAACTGAAGAGCCGGAAGTGTTCTTTAAAACCTTGGGTGATTTTAGAGAAATGTTAAAAAATAAAGGGATAGACTATAGCTTTTACGAGTCGCCGAAAACTGCTCATGAGTGGCTTACCTGGCGCAGATGTTTGTATCAGTATGCTCAATTATTATTTAAATAAAGAAAGATAAATAAAAACGCTTATAACTAAAATTAATACAAGAATTAGATAGAATGAAAAAAACACTTAAATCACCAATTTACAAGTATAGTCCAGTGCTTCTTTTAATGGCGTTGTTGCTATTCTCATTTTCTGAAAATGAAAATAGTACAGAATCTAAACCGAAAAAAGCAACTAACGAACCGGTTTTTCTTAGCGCCACTTACAAAGGCGAGGATAAAGTATATAAGGAATATCCACTTAAAGATGGTGAATTCTATAACCCTATACTTCAGGGAACCTATCCTGATCCCGCTATTACCCGTAAAGGAGATGATTATTATATGGTATGTTCTTCTTTCGCCATGTTTCCTGGTGTGCCTATTTTCCATTCCAAAGACCTGGTAAATTGGACACAGATTGGACATGTGTTAGACAGAACTTCTCAGCTAGATGTGCACAATACCGGAATAAGTCAGGGAGTTTATGCTCCGGGAATCACTTATAATGAGAATAACGACACTTTTTATATGATTACTACTGCATTTGCTGGTGGTTTGGGGAATATTGTAGTAAAAACTAAGGATCCCATGAAAGGTTGGAGTGAACCTTATAAATTAAAGTTTGATGGGATCGACCCTTCTATATTCTTTGATGATGACGGAAAAGCGTATGTGGTGCATAACGATGCGCCAGAAGAAGCACTTTATCAGGGACATCGGGTGATTAAAATCTGGGAATACGATGTAGAGAAAGATCAGATCATTGCAGGAACCGATAAGGTGATCGTAAATGGTGGAGTAGATTTAGCGGATCAACCTATCTGGATCGAAGCACCGCATGTTTATAAAAAAAACGGACTGTATTATCTAATGTGTGCTGAAGGTGGTACCGGTGGTTGGCATAGCGAGGTGATTTTTGTAAGTGATAATCCAAAAGGACCTTATGAGCCTGCACCAAGCAATCCTATTTTAACCCAGCGTTATTTTCCCAAAGACCGTGAGAATATGGTAGACTGGGCAGGGCATGCTGATTTGGTAAAAGGTCCTAATGATAAATATTATGGTGTTTTCTTGGCCATTCGCCCAAACGAGGCCGGGCAGGTAACTACAGGAAGGGAAACCTTTATTTTACCTGTTGACTGGTCTGGTAAATTCCCCGTTTTTGAAAACGGACTGGTACCTATGGAGCCAAAACTCCAAATGCCAGAAGGAGTGGAAAATAATACCGGTAAAGATGGATTTTTCCCTAACGGAAACTTTACTTTTACAGACGATTTTCAGGCAGATACGTTGGATTACCGATGGATTGGACTCAGAGGTCCAAGAGAGGATTTTATAAAAAAGACTAAAAACGGACTCCAAATTAAGCCTTTCGAAACCGATATTAATGAATTGGCACCAACTTCTACGTTATTCTATCGCCAGATGCATAAGGATTTTACCTTTACCACTAAGATGAATTACAAGCCTAAATCTGCTAAAGATATGGCGGGAATTACCTGTTACCAGAATGAGCGTTTTAATTATGCCTTCGGGATTACCCGAAAAGATAAGGATTATTACCTGCTTTTGGAAAGAACTGAAAATGGGAAATCTAAAATCGTAGCGAGTAAGAAAATTGATCTGGATAATCCTGTTTCATTGAAAGTAAAGGCGAGAGGAGATCAATATGAATTTAGCTATGCGCTTGATGGAGAAAATTATGAAAATCTGGGAGGGAAAGTTTCAGGAGATATTCTCTCGACAAACGTGGCTGGTGGTTTTACCGGTGCCATGGTTGGCTTATATGCCACTTCGGCTAATGATGCAACTCCTAATTAAACATACTAAAACTTAAGATTTTGAGAATTTTAAATAAAGCTGTAGCTGTATTAACCATAATGATGGGGTGTACAGCTGCAGCTCAAAAACCAATTATTCAGACCAAGTATACAGCAGATCCTGCGCCAATGGTATATAATGATACTATATTCCTCTACACTTCACATGATGAGGATGATGCGGAAGGTTTTAAAATGCTGGACTGGCTGCTGTATACATCGACCGATATGGTAAACTGGACAGAGCATGGTGCGGTGGCTTCTCTAAAGGATTTTAGCTGGGCGCCCCAGGATAATGGTGCCTGGGCTGTGCAGTGTATTGAAAGAAACGGTAAATTTTACTTGTATTGCCCTATGCACGGTAGCGGTATCGGAGTTTTGGTTTCAGACAGCCCCTATGGACCATTCAAGGATCCACTTGGCAAACGCTTGATTGATACAGACCATATTTGGAATGATATAGATCCTTCTCCATTTATAGATGACGATGGGCAGGCCTATCTATATTGGGGAAATCCTGATGTGTATTATGTGAAACTGAATGAAGATATGACTTCTATAGAAGGAGAAGTTGTAAAAATTGATTCAAAACCTGAAAACTATCAGGAAGGTCCCTGGGTATGGAAACATGATGACCATTATTATCTAGCCTATGCTTCTACCTGCTGTCCAGAAGGGCTAGGGTATGCTATGAGCGACTCGCCTGAAGGTCCCTGGGAATACAAAGGAATGATCATGGACGCTACCGAGAAAACAAGAGGAAATCATCCGGGAATAATTGAATACAAAGGAAAGTCGTATGCTTTTGGTCATAGTTATGATATTTTAAAAAGTAAAACTTCGACTTTTTATGAAAGACGTTCGGTTGATGCGGATGAAATGAAATATAATGAAGATGGAACCATTCAAACCATTCCTTACTGGAATGACAAAGGTCCTGAACCAATCGAAAACCTAAATCCATTCCATAGAACAGAAGCGGAAACCATTGCCTGGAGCGAAGGTGTAAAAACTAACAAAACTGAGGATAAGATATATGTAACCGCGATTGAAGATGGAGATTATATGATGGTGCAGGGGGCAGATTTTAAAAATGGCGCAACGAAATTCAAGATTTTTGCTCAGCTAGTTTCAGGAGGAACTATCGAGATCCGATTAGATGGAGCAGAAGGGCAGCTTATAGGTAGCTCTAAAATTGAAAAAGAAGCCGGAAATACCTATAAATTATATACTAGTAACATGGAAAAAGTGCCGGGAGTTCACGATATCTACTTTGTTTTTAAAGGAGGTGATGGCGAGCTATTCAATCTAGATTACTGGGAATTTCAAAAATAAAAATCAATACTATGAGAATATTCAGCCTGATATGCTGTATGCTTTTAATGAGTACAATTATTGCTCAGGAAGAAGCATCCATTAATAGTCCAGACGGCAAGTTGGAAGTTTCAGTCAAGGTCGAAAACGGAAAACCCTTTTACAGTGTTACGTATAATGAAAAAGTCATTTTAGAAAAATCTCCGCTAGGACTCGTGACTAATGAAGGAGATTTTACTTCAAAGATGAAATTGCTGGAGGCTTCAAAAGGTACTACTAACTCAGAATATAACATAAAGAAGATTAAGCAATCTCATGTTTCTTACAAGGCCAATACGCTTACAATTTCTTTTGCTAATGCTGAAGAAAAGGAAATATCTGTTGTTTTTCAGGTAAGCGATAACGATATCGCCTTTAGATATGAAATGCCTAAATGGGGAGACACGCGGGCTTGCGTGGTTGAAAAAGAGCTAACCGGATATAGTTTTCCCAAAGGGAGTACTTCATTCTTGTCGCCTATGATGCAATCTATGGGAGGCTTTGCCAGGACAGCGCCTAGCTACGAGAGTGGTTATTCCGCAGATGCGCAGCTTGAAAGCAATACTTCAGGAACGGGTTATGTTTTTCCAGGCCTTTTTAAAATTGGAGAAAATGGATGGGTTTTACTTTCGGAAACCGGTGTTAGCAGTCTTTATAATGCTTCGCATTTAAGCAGTTTTAAAGATGGGATTTATACGGTGGAATATCCAGATCCCGCACAAAATAATGGTTTTGGTAGTGTTGGCGCTCAAATTGGATTACCGGGACATACGCCTTGGAGAACTATAACGCTTGGGGAAAGTCTTAAGCCTATTGTGGAAACTACTATTCCTTTTGATGTGGTAGATCAGCTTTATGAGCCTTCTCAAGATTATAAATACGGAAAAGGAACCTGGAGTTGGATCGTTTGGCAGGATAACAGTATGAATTATGACGACCAGGTTAAATATATCGATCTTGCTGCTGCAATGGATTTTGAGTATATTCTTATCGATGCCTTGTGGGATGAAAGAATAGGTTATGAGAAGATGGAAGAACTTATCGATTATGCCAAGTCTAAAGGAGTTGATGTTTTCCTCTGGTATAATTCCAACGGAGTTGCTAACGATGCATTTATGACTCCGCTTAATAAAATGAATACTTCTATAGCCCGAAAAAAAGAAATGAAATGGCTAAAAGAAGCTGGTGTTAAAGGATTGAAAGTAGACTTTTTTGGAGGTGACAAACAGGAAACTATGAAGCTTTATGAAAACATCCTTTCTGATGCCAATGATTATGGATTAATGGTTATTTTTCATGGAGCAACACTCCCAAGAGGATGGGGAAAAATGTATCCTAATTTTGTAGGAAGTGAAGCTGTTCTAGCTTCAGAAATGCTCATTTTTTCTCAAGATACAAGAAATAAGGAGGCCTTCTATGCTTCTCTTCATCCGTTTAGTAGAAATGCCGTTGCCAGTATGGAGTTTGGCGGAATATTGTTGAATAAGTATCTCAATAAAGACAATAAAGAAGGTCAGGAGCGGTTAACCACCGATGCTTTCCAACTGGCTACTGGAGTTTTATTTCAGAATCCTGTACAAATGTTTGCATTAACTCCAAATAATTTGGAAGATGTACCAGACTTTGAACTTGATTTTCTAAGGGAGTTGCCAACTACCTGGGATGAGACGGTATTTATTGATGGGTATCCGGGAAAATTTTCGGTTTTGGCAAGGCGGCATGATCAAAATTGGTATGTGGCCGGAGTTAATGCTGAAAAAGACTTGAAAAAACTAAAACTGGAACTTCCCATGCTTGCTGGAAAGACAGTGACCTTATTTTCTGACGATAAGAAAAAAGAAACCTATTCCAAAGAAATTAAAATCCCTTCTAGCGGAAAGATTTCCGTAGATATTCAGCCAAATGGCGGATTTGTAATTAAAAAATAATCAATTTATGAGGTGGTCATTTAATGTATTGATGCTGTGTAGTGTTTTGGGAACTTCATTCCTAAATGCACAAAATCCCATTATTCAAACTTCTTATACGGCAGATCCTGCACCAATGGTGCACGATGATAAATTGTATTTGTATACCAGTCACGATGAGGATAATTCAACCTGGTTTACTATGGACGACTGGCGATTGTACACGACTGAAGATATGGTAAACTGGACCGATCACGGAGCAGTTTTGGAATACACAGATTTTGATTGGGCCCTGAAGAATGCATGGGCACCGGCCGCCATAGAACGTGATGGTAAATTTTACATTTATGTACCTATAACAGACCGCAGTAATCAAAATGGGATTGGAGTGGCAGTAAGCGACAGTCCTTATGGACCATTTATTGATCCTTTGGGTAAGCCTTTGGTTTCCGAAAGTAATGCCGATATCGATCCAGCGGTTTTTATTGATGATGACGGTCAAGTCTATATGTTTTGGGGCAATCCTGAGTGTTATTTTGTAAAGCTCAATGAAGATATGATCTCTATAAAAGGAGATATTCAAAAAATTCCAAACACTATTGAAGCTTTTGGCAAAAGGAAAGGAGAAAAGAATGAGCGCCGACCTACTACCTATGAAGAAGGTCCCTGGGTTTATAAACGTAACGATATTTATTATCTGTTTTTTGCAGCTGGTCCGATACCTGAACATATTGGATATTCTACCAGTAAAAGTGTAACCGGACCCTGGAAGTATCAGGGGGAATTGATGCCTACCCAAGGCGGTAGTTTTACGAATCATCCCGGCATTGTAGATTATAAAGGCAAAACTTATTTCTTTTACCATAATGCCGGTTTGCCTGGTGGTAGCGGATTTACACGTTCAGTTTGTGTGCAGGAATTAAAATTTAATAGTGACGGTACCATAGAACAGATGAATATGACTAGTGGAATAAAGGAGGCTTTAAAAAAACTAAATCCGTATCGCAAAACAGAAGCAGAAACCATTGCCTGGTCTGAAGGTTTTAAAGCACAGTCAAACGATGTGGTGGGAAACTTTGTAACCGCCATGAAAGACGGAGCTTATATTCAGGTGAAAGCAGTAGATTTTGGAAAAACTTCTCCAAAATCCGTTACCACCAGAATAGGAAGTATTCATAATAACAATGTTTCGATGGAAATTCGTATAGATTCCAAAGATGGTAAGCTTTTAGCCACTTTTGATGTTCCTTTAACCGGCGGGAATGATCGCTGGAAATTGGTTACTGCTGAAGTAGAAGAACTAACCGGCGTACATGATTTGTTTTTTGTAGTAAAGGGGAAAGCTCCAACGCAGCTTATGTATTTCGATTACTGGATGTTTTCAAAATAAGTATAATTCATTTTTATGAAAGAACTTTTCTATACCCTGGTTTTTCTTATATTTTTTACCCGGCTTTCTGCACAAGAGTTTATGCTTTCTTCGCCGAATGAACTTATCAGGGTAGAATTACATCAACCTGATGAGGTTACTGAAAACTGGTATTTTAAAGTTTTTTATAATGAATCTCCTTCGGAAAAAGCTTTAATTCCTAAAATTGATCAGGGGCTGGCCAGAAGTGATGCGAATTTCTCGTCTAATCTTAAACTTCAGAAAATCGGAAAAGTCAAAAAGGTTTCTGAAGCCTACAATCTTATTCATGGTAAGAGATCCTCGCCAAGTAATGCTGCCAGAGAAGTCACATTTTATTTCCGCAATGATGGCGGTAAAAAAATGAATACGGTACTTAGAGTTTATAATGATGGAGTAGCTTTTCGTTATGAATTTCCTGATAAAGAAGGGAATTTAAGTATAGATAATGAGTTTACAGCCTATTCGATACCTGTAGAGGCAACGCGTTGGTTGGAGAAATGGAATCCTGCTAACGAGGGATTATATCAGCAAATGCAGGGAGATAGTTTAAAAGGGGAATGGGGATATCCTGCGCTTTTTCATGATCGAGATACTATAGGTTGGTATCTTATCCATGAAGCTAATCTTAATCGCACTTACGCGGGTACAAAACTCAGTAATACAAAAAATATCAATACCTATAATCTGGTATTTCCAAACCCAGGTGATGGTCGTGGTACAGGAAAATCGAAACCAGATATCAGTACGCCATGGCAATCACCTTGGCGCGTTATAATAATCGGTAATTTGGCTACAGTGACTGAATCAACGCTGGTTACCGATGTGTCTGATCCTGTTAAACTAAAAGATACCGACTGGATTGAACCCGGACTGGTTTCCTGGAATTACTGGTCTAGCAACCATGGGACTAAAGACTATCAAATCGTAAAAAAATTTGCTGATCTGGCCGGAAAAATGGGTTGGAAATATACGCTTTTGGATTGGGAGTGGGATGCTATGGGGAATGGAGGAAATCTGGAGGATGCCACAGCTTATATCAATAAATTAGGAGTTAAACCACTTATCTGGTATAATTCGGGTGGAGATCATACCTGGGTTCCTGCTACACCAAAAGATAGGATGCTTACTCATGAAAACCGCGTACAAGAATTTACCAAACTTAATGAACTGGACATCGCCGGAATAAAAGTTGATTTTTTTGAAAGTGAAAAGCAAAATATGATCAATTACTATCTTGATATTGTAGAAGATGCTGCCGATTTTAATTTATTGGTTTATTTTCATGGTAGTCTGGTACCAAGGGGGTGGAGCAGAACGTATCCAAATTTGATGACTTATGAAGCTGTTCGTGGTGCGGAATGGTACAATAATGTTCCCACGTTTACCATGAATGCCCCGCAGCATAATACTATTTTACCATTTACTAGGAATGTGGTAGGACCAATGGATTATACTCCGGTAACTTTTACCAATTCGCAATATCCGCATGTTACTTCTTATGGGCATGAACTGGCTCTGGGGATATTGTTCGAGTCTGGATTGCAGCATTTAGCAGATAGGCCAGAGGGCTATTATTCCCTTCCAGAAGAGGTAATTGCCATTCTGAAGAAACTACCTGCAGCTTGGGATGACACTAAATTTATCTATGGTTATCCGGGAAAAAATGCAGCGCTGGCAAGACGTAAAGAAGAAAGCTGGTATATGGCAGGCATTAGTTCAGAGCTTCGGGAAACCGAAAAGACAATTTCTTTAGAATTTTTAAAACCTGGAATTGAATATCAGCTAAAGCTGGTTCAGGATGGGGAGCATGACAAAGCATTTAAAATTAGTGATGGAAAAGTGACTTCGGAGGATACATTAAAAGTAAAACTTTTGAGAAGAGGAGGATTTATAGCCGTATTTGAACCAATAAAACCACTTACAAAATGATATTAAAAGGGCTAATTATATTTTACGACCCCGGTTTTATTCGATAAAAGAGTCAAATGCTCCGCGGGGCGCGCGCTTAGGTAGTTTTGGATTTAGGAATTTGAAATGGAGGATATTGAAAATTGTTTTGCTCTTTGATAATGATCTTAGGGAGGTGGATTGCCAATAATTAAAGGTTTAAATATGATTGTCATAAAAAAAATACAGTTAGTCATTCTTTTCTGTGTATTTGGTTTCAGTTTTTTAGAAGTAAGCGCACAGGAAAAACTATACACCAATGAATTTCCGCAGGAGAATGTTAGCTTGTTGGATGGAAAATTCAAGAATGCTCGTGATCTCAATATGTCGGTTTTGCTAGAATACGATGTAGACCGTTTGCTTGCGCCTTATCGAAAAGAAGCCGGTCTGGAACCAAGAAAACCCTCTTATCCCAACTGGGAAGGACTAGATGGTCATATTGGCGGTCATTATCTTTCAGCTCTTGCTATGAATTATGCGGCTACCGATAATCAGGAGTTTTTAGCGCGAATGAATTATATGCTGAAAGAACTAAGGGAATGCCAACTTGCTAATACAAAAAAACATCCTGAATGGGGTGTAGGCTATGTAGGTGGTTTTCCTAATAGTGCAGCATTGTGGCCTTCCTTTAAAAAAGGAAATTTTGAGAAGTATAATTCTGCCTGGGCTCCTTTCTATAATTTACATAAAATGTATGCCGGTTTAAGAGATGCCTGGCTTTATGCCGATAGTGAGAAAGCTAAAGAA
>MDTG01064779.1_pt1 | contig 17629 bp, 19 predicted proteins | sample 811421 | NCBI WGS metagenome assembly MDTG01 (sample SAMN05326645, study PRJNA326480) | marine metagenome | isolation source: seawater | place: Pacific Ocean: South East | collected 2011
ACATTTTTTTGACATAAGGTATGATTTATATACGGTTAGTTATAATAATCGTCAAGCTGAATTTTTTGATCCTATTAATTCACCCACATTCTTTATACCCTGTTTAATTAAAATATTAGCAAGATTCTTATTTATTTTATTTGCGATATAAGGACCTTGATAGACCATCCCTGTATATAATTGCACTAATGATGCACCGCTTGAAATTTTATCGTAAACTCCAATTGCATCGTTAATACCACCAACTCCAATTATTTTAACTTTTTTTCCAATAGTTTTGTAGAATTTGGATATTAAATTATTGGAAATCTTTTCAATTGGCTTCCCAGACAACCCTCCTTTTTCAAGTTTATTAATGTTTTTTAGAACCTCTCTATTTTTGTCAGTGGAATTTGAGACAATTAAAATATCAATTTTTTTTTCAATTAAAATTTCAGAAATTTTATCAATTTGATTATAGCTTATATCTGGGGAAATTTTTATAGCTAAAGGAGTATATGATTTTAATGTTTCTTTTTCCTCATTAATTGCTGTTAATAATTCGATTAGCTCATTTTCATTATGAAAATCTCTTAAATTCTCAGTATTTGGAGACGAGATATTAATGGCAATATAATTACCTAAATTATGGAATTTTTTAAAGCATTCTAAATAATCAGATATTCTATTTTTCGTATCTTTATTTGGACCAATGTTTATCCCTAGACAACTATTTGGGGGATTATTAATAATTCTTTTCAAAATATCCTCACTACCAGAGTTATTAAATCCCAGTCTATTAATAAGTGCTTGATCCTCTTCAAGTCTAAATACTCTTGGTTTTGGATTGCCAAATTGCGGTTTTGGGGTAATTGTTCCAACCTCTGCAAATCCAAAACCTAAATTAAAAAGCGAATTATATACTTCTGCATTTTTATCAAATCCTGCAGCTACTCCTACTGGAGATTTTATTTTTTGATTAAAAAAATCTGTTTCTAGCAAATTTGAATTACTAAAATTAAACTTCATTAAATAATTTAGTTTTAAAGCTTTTATTGCCAGAGAATGTGCCGACTCTGGATTTAATTTAAATAAAATAGGCTTTATAATATCAAACATCATTTATTTTTTTTTTTATCAAATTTCTTGTTTCTGCTAACCCAAAAAAACTTATAAAAAATCCCATTCTTGGTCCATTTTCATCTCCAAATACCACTTGATATATTAATTTAAACCAATCTCTTAGATTTTCTTTATAACCATTTTCTTTGCCTACAGTATAAATCTCAGTTTGTAATTCCTCAGGTGTCATTTTCTCATTGCATTGCTCTAATTTTTTTACTAAAGCATTCAATGCTTTAATTTCAATTTCATTAGGTTTTTTGTAAATTTTATTTTTTTTTATTACCTCATTAAAGTATTTAATAGCATATTCAACAAGTTGGTCAAAAATTGGATATTTGTTAATATTTATATCTGGCTTATTTTTTTTTATAAATTTCCATAATAAATCTTTTGAATCCGCATTGCTGGTCTCTACAAGATTTAATAGCATTGAAAAACTCATGATTGAATTTTCATGTGGAATTTCGCCATTATGAACATGCCAGAGTGGATTCATTAAAACCTGTAATTTATTTTGTGTCCTACTTTTTTCCATAAAATCAAAATACTCATCAACCGTTTTGGATACTATTTCCTTATAAAGTTTTTTTGCTCTTTTTGGATTTTGATACATAAACATTGATAAACTTTCAGGTGAAGCATAATTAAGCCATTCATCTATAGTTATTCCATTACCTTTAGATTTTGAAATTTTTTCTCCTTTATCATCTAAAAAAAGTTCATATGAAAAACCCGAAGGATTTTTTTTACCCAAAACTTTAATTATTTTAGTTGATAAAATAGCACTTTCTATTAAATCTTTTCCATACATTTCGAAATCTACATCCAATGCAAACCAACGCATTGCCCAATCAACCTTCCACTGTAGTTTGCAATTACCATCTAAAATACTTTTCTCTAATTGTTTACCTTTGTTATCAAAAACCACCTTAAATTTTTTTTTATCAATTTCCATTATTGGAATTTCTAAAACTGTACCAGTATCAGGACAAATAGGTAAAAAAGGAGAATAAGTTTTTTGTCTATCTTTACCTAACGTCGGTAAAATAATATTCATAATTTCATTTAAATTTTCTAAAATAATTTTGAGGCTATCATTAAAAAATCCATTAAAATATAAGTCGGTTGAACTCACAAATTTGTAATTAAAATTGAATCTGTTTAAAAATTCTTTTAACATTTCATTGTTATGTTCGCCAAAACTACTAAATTTTCCAAACGGGTCAGGTACTACAGTTAAAGGTTTATGTAAATTTTTTTTTAATAAATCTTGGTTTGGCACATTTTCTGGAATTTTTCTCAAACCATCCATATCATCTGAAAAGGTAATAATTTCTTTCGGAACATCGGTTAAATAGTTTAATGCGTTAACTACCATTGATGTCCTGGCCACCTCTCCGAATGTTCCAATATGTGGCAGTCCACTTGGACCATACCCTGTTTGTAAAATTATTTTACCCTTTTTTTTTATATTCTCGGATCTTTCTCTTAACAGTTTTTTCGCTTCAACAAATGGCCAAGCGTTTGTTTTGTCAATATCAGCTTTATCAATCACAATTTTCTTATTTTTCCTTGAAAATACCCGTTTTAATTTTTTTCATATAGAGTTGAAATTTATTTACCATAAAATAATGTCCATTCAAAATGTCCAATTATAAAACAGTTTTTTTTACACTGGGTCTTCTGCAAATTATTTTAGGTTTATCAATGATAATACCAATATTTGCACAAATTATATATGAAGAACTAGATGCTGGTTTTATTGGATCTGGGATAATATCAATAATTTTTGGGATGTTATTTTACTTATCAAACTTAGATCATGATAGGAAAATCAACTTACAACAAGCTTTTTTACTAACATCATTAGCTTGGTTGAGTATTGCAATATTCGGATCTCTACCATTTATATTTTCTGAATTAAATTTAAAAGTTGTTGATGCTTTTTTTGAAAGTATGTCAGGAATAACAACTACTGGATCAACTATAATTATGGATTTGAATGATTCTCCAAAAAGTATACTTTTATGGAGAGCTATGCTTCAGTGGCTTGGGGGTATTGGTATTATAGTGATGGCTATCACGTTAATGCCAATTATGAATATTGGTGGAATGCAACTATTTAAAATTTCATCAAGTGATACAAATGAAAAAATATTACCAAAAACTAAAGAAATTGCTTTAAGACTAATGCTAATCTATTTATGTTTAAGTATCGCTTGCATGGTTTTATATAAGATATGTGGAATGAATTTTTTTGACAGTATCACTCATTCGATGACTACAATTGCAACTGGTGGGTTTTCTAATTATAATGAATCAATTGGATACTTCGACAATCAATATATAGAAATAACATCTATTATATTTATCATATCTGGAAGTATTCCTTTCCTAATTTATTTAAAATTTCTTAATGGTGATAAGAATGTATTTATTTCAGATATTCAGATATTATCATTTTTAAAAATTTTAATAATTTCTACTTTAATACTTTTTTTTTATTTAGCTATAAAAAATAAAAGTTTAACTGAAATAGACCTCCTTTCAGTGGCATTTAATGTTGTATCGATTCTTACAGGAACAGGATATGTAACTGAAGATTTTAGCCTATGGGGAAATTTTCCCTTAATATTTTTTTTAATTTTGATGTTTATCGGTGGTTGTGCTGGATCAACCTCTTGTGGTATAAAAATCTTTAGAGTTCAAATCCTTTATAATTTTTTTTCTAATCAAATAAAAAAAATTATTTATCCTAATGGTATATTTAATCTTAAATATGATAGACAAAATATAAATGATAAATTTATGTCCTCAATAATCGCATTCATATTTCTATATATTTTAATATTTTTTGTTGTGACTGCACTTTTGTCTATCAGTGGCTTAGATTTTGTTACATCTATTTCTGCTGCAGCAACATCAATATCTAATGTTGGTCCTGGTTTGGGTGAATATATTGGGCCTAATGGAAATTTCTCTCAATTACCTAGCACATCTAAATGGATATTAAGTTTTGCAATGATGCTTGGAAGGCTAGAAATTTTTACAATATTAGTTTTATTTTTACCTGCATTTTGGAGAAAATACTAAATGTTGCAAAAAAATAAATCGGGTGTGTTTTTTAAATATTACTATGATTTAAGAATGCTAAAAATATTACTTCTTGGAGCTATTAGTGGTTTCCCATGGGTGATTATTGGAAGTAGTTTGTCACTTTGGTTAAAAGAAGAGGGATTAAGTAGATCAACTATTGGTTGGGCTGGTTTAATATTTGGAGTATATGCATTCAATTATCTCTGGGCTCCACTAATTGATAAAATCAGAATTCCATATTTAACCTTAAAATTTGGACACAGACGAAGTTGGATTATTTTGATGCAAATGATTATATCTATTTGTCTTGTGCTATGGAGCTTGATGGAGCCGACTAAAAATCTTTCTTTGATAGTATTTATAGGATTAATTATTGCAATTGCATCATCAACTCAAGATATAACAGTAGATGCTTTAAGGATTGAGCAAGTCGGAGAAAAAGAGAATAAAGCCATGGCTGCAGGTGCTGCAATGGCGGTTGTTGGATGGTGGACTGGTTATAAGTTAGGTGGAGTAATTTCTTTATATGCAGCTGAAATATTGCAAAATTTAGGATTAGATAATTACTGGCAAATTACCTTTTTAATCCTTTTTTTGTTGGTTTTATTGATGAATATTGGTCTATTATTTATTCATGAAGACAGTCATTTGAAGAGATTAGAGTTACAAAGAAAAAATCAAGAGGCTCTGAAAAATAAAATTGGATCGACCAGTTTTTTTGCTGAAATTCTAGCTTGGATAGTTGAAACATTAGGTGGACCCATAATTAGTTTTTTCAAAAAAAACGGTATTAAAGTAGCAATAGGTATTTTGGGGTTTGTTTTTCTATTTAAAATAGGTGAAGCATTTTTAGGTAGAATGTCTATTATTTTTTATAAGGAAATAGGGTTTTCAAAAAGTGAAATAGCTATTTATTCAAAAACACTAGGATGGATTACAACTGTGATATTCACTTTAATTGGTGGTATACTCGCAATGAAGGCTGGTACATTAAAAACCATGTTTGTTGCTGGTATCTTAATGGCTTTAACGAATATATTATTTGCTATACTATATTGGGTTGGGAAATCAGACCTATTATTTGCATTCACGGTTATTGCTGACGATTTGACAGCTGCATTTGCAACTGTGGCTTTTGTTGCCTTTATATCTCTACTAGTTGATAGGACTTATACTGCAACTCAGTACGCATTGTTGGCATCTATTGGTACTGCAGGAAGAACTTTGCTGGCTTCATCCTCTGGAGCCCTTGTGGATTGGTTAAAAGGTGATTGGGGAATATTTTTTATAATGACATCATTAATGGTACTGCCATCTTTAATTTGTTTATGGTATATAAGAAAACAAATTCAAATCAGTGAATAATAATTTTTATTTAAATAAACCATTTATAAATATTTTTGAAAAACCAAATAAATCATCTAAAATAAGTTCTCAAATTTTATATGGAGAAAAATTTAAAATAATTTCAAAGAATAAGAAGTATTTAAAAATTAAAACGACCTACGATAAATATTTAGGTTATATTAAGAATGAAAAATACCCCAAAAATTTTGTCCCAAATTATAAAGTAAAGGTCCTAAAAGCAAGGATATACAGAAAACCAGAAAATTCCCGAAAAACAATAGAATATTTATCTTTTTCAAGTGAGATATGTGTTAGCGAATCAAATTCAACATTTTTTAAATTTGATAAAAATAAATGGATAAAAAAAAGTGATGTAATCAACAAAAATAATACAACAAATAATTATTTAAAGATTTTTAACTTATTTAAAAGATGTAAATATATTTGGGGTGGAAAAACTTTTAAGGGAATTGATTGTTCTGCTTTAATACAGGTTTATTATAAATTTAATAATAAATTTTTTCCTAGAGATTCAGTAGACCAAATTAATTTTAGAAAAGGTAAAAAAATTCATTATAAATTTAAAACAGGTGATATAATATTTTGGAAAGGTCATGTGGCTGTATGTGTAAATCAAAAAAATCTAATTCATGCTTATGGACCAATGAAAAAAGTTGTGATTATGCCTATAGACAAAACTATAAAAATTATAAAAGAAACAGCTGGTTTAAAAATCAAGAAAGTTTTCTCTATTTAAATATTTCTCCCAAAATCTGGTTTGGGAACATCTTGCTTTAGGTTTATAATTTGTTTTCTAACTTTTTTTGAATTAATTAAAATTTTTATTAATTCTTTGTCTTTTTTATTTTTAATACTTTTTTTAAGGAAATTTAGATTTTGAATAAATTTGTTGATTGAATTGATCATATTATCTTTATTACTAAAAAAAATATCCCTCCACATAATTTCATTGGATGCAGCTGTTCTCGAAAAGTCCCTAAGACCACCAGCACTGTATTTAATAAGGTTTCTTTTTTCTAATTTTTGAAAATCTTGAGCAGTTTTGATCAAATTATAGGCAATTAAGTGTGGGAGATGGCTTGTTATTGCAAAAATTTTATCATGATCTTTCACATTCATTAATATCACTTTAGATCCGAGTTTTTGCCAAAACTTGTTCACCAATTTGATTTTACTTCTATTGCCTTTATTAATTAATATGCACAATTTATTATTGAATAATTCTTTATTCCCAAAGTTAGGTCCACTCACTTCAGATCCAGCAATAGGGTGACTTAAAACTAAATCTTTATTTTTAGTAAATTTAAGTAAATTTCGTTTTGTAGATCCCACTTCAGTTATGATTGTTTTTTTAAAAACTAAACTATTTAATTTCGAAAATATAAAATTATATTCACTCATTGGAGTACAGATAATTATAAAATCCATATCCTCTATATCTTTGTTTAAATTATTAATAAATTTTATCTTTTTGTCTATTTTTTTTATTATTTTTTTATTTATTTTTGATTTTTCATTTACATATATATTTTTAGATATTTTATTTTTTATAGAACTTTTCAATATTGACGATCCGATTAAACCACATCCAATTATTAAAATTTTTTTAAACATTTTTAAATATTTTATCTACAGATTTAAGAAACATTTTATTTTCTACACTATTTCCTATAGTTAATCTTAAATGATTATAAATTCCATATGTTTTCATTTCTCTGAGTATAATCCCATTTTTCTCTAATTTTTTTTCTATTACTGATGCTGAGAATTTGCATTGGTTAAAATTTAGTAAAAGAAAATTGGCACTAATTTTGTTTGTATAAATATTAAATTCCTCAAGCTTATTTTTAATTTTTCTACACCAGTATAAATTATGCTGGATTGATTTGTTTATAAATTTTTCGTCTTTTAATGCTTCGATAGCACATAATTGAGCAATTTTATTTACATTAAATGGTGGTTTAATTAAATTTAATGCATTTATAATTTTTTTATCACCAAAACCCCATCCAATTCTTAATGCCGCCAATCCATGAATTTTTGAAAATGTTCTTAATATAAAAACATTTTTAAAATTTTTAAAAGTATCTAGCCCTGATGAATATTTATTATCTTTCATATATTCAAAATATGCATCATCAATTACTAATAATATGTCTTTTCTTAATTTATTTCTTAAATTAATTAATTCATTTTTATATAAATAAGTACCAGTGGGGTTGTTAGGATTTGCCAAAAAAACAATTTTTGTTTTTTTGTTTACTTTTTTTATAACATTATTAACAGATATTTTATAATTTTTTTCCTTGGCAAATATAACTTTTGCACCTGAAATAGACGAATAGATTCTATACATTAAAAAACTGTATTCTGGAACAATTACTTGATCTCCTTTACTTAAAAATAATTGACAAAGCATCTGAATAATCTCATCGGACCCAGAACCGCAAATTACTTTATTTGAGTCACATTGAAATTTAATTGAAATTTGTTTTCTTAAAAGTTTGGATGTATAATCTGGATATTTAGAGGTATTAATATTTTTTCTTAAAATAGTTTTCACCTTTGGGCTAGCACCCAAAGCGGATTCATTTGCAGATAGTTTTATAATTTTTTTTATTTTCTTTGAATTTGGAATTTCATACTTCCCGGGTTTATAAGATTGGAATTTTAGTGATTTAAATTTGGTTAATTTCATAATTATATTTTTTTGTTATATATAATTAAATTTTAATTTATTTAAATTAAAATAAGTTAAAATTTATAAAAATTTGACATATAAAAACCTATGAGGTAAACATTATCTGCGCTGATTTAACTGAATTGCGAGCGCTATAAAAAAACCGCTAAAAAAGTTTTTTTTCCTCACAATTCAAATGAAGTAATTATGAACAAAATAGATAATTTAAATAAATATATAGTGAAGGAAGTATTAAAGTTAGATTGTGGTGAAGAAATTTCAAATTTTCCAATAGCTTACGAAACGTATGGTAAGTTAAATGATAAAAAAAATAATGGAATTTTAATATTTCATGCTTTAACAGGTGACCAGTTTCCAGGTGGAAAAAACCCTATTACAAATAAAGAAGGGTGGTGGAATTATGCACTAGGTCCAGACAAAGCTATAGACACTAATAAATTTTTTGTGATAAGCGCAAATGTAATTGGTGGGTGTATGGGGTCGTTCGGGCCTTCAAGCATTAACCCAAAAACAAATAAACCTTATGGCTCAAACTTCCCTGTAATTACAATTAACGACATGGTAAATGCACAAAATTTTTTATTAGATCATTTTAATATAAAAAAACTTTTTGCAGTAATAGGTGGTTCTATGGGTGGTATGCAAGTGCTACAGTTTATTTCAAACTTTCCAAACAAAGCTGAGGTGGCCATTCCAATCGCGTGCACAGCAAGTCATTCAGCACAAAACATTGCACTAAATGAGCTTGGTAGGCAAGCCATTATGGCGGATGGCGAATGGGACAACGGGAATTATTTACAAAATGGAAAATCTCCTTCTAAAGGTTTATCTGTAGCTAGAATGGCAGCTCACATTACTTACTTATCTAAAAAAGGATTGCAGGAGAAATTTGGAAGAAAGCTCCAAGAAAGAGATACACTAAAATTTGGTTTTGATGCAGATTTTCAAATTGAAAGCTATTTAAGGTATCAGGGTTCAGTTTTTGTTGATAGGTTCGATGCAAACAGTTATTTATATATAACTCGAGCAATGGATTACTTTGATTTAACAAAACAATTCAATGGAAATCTTTCAGATGCTTTTAAAAATAGCAAAACTAAATTTTTTATAATTTCTTTCACTTCTGATTGGCTATATCCAACGTCTGAAAATAGAGAAATAGTTATTGCCTTAAATGCGATAGGAGCTGATGTTGGATTTATTGAAATAAAATCTGACAAAGGACATGACTCATTTTTATTAGATGTCCCAGATTTTTTAAGTTCAGTCAAAAATTTTTTGAATAATTCATATAAAAATATAAATGAAACAAGAGTTTAAAATAATCTCCTCTTTGATAGGGAAAAACTCAAAAATATTAGATGTGGGTTGTGGTAATGGAGAACTAATGAAATTTATTTTAAAAAATATTTCAAATAATATTAGAGGTTTAGAAATATCAAAGGAAAATGTCCAAGCATGTATTCAAAAAGGTTTAACAGTTATAGAGGGTAATGCTGAATTAGATTTAGGGCAATTTCCAAATAAATCTTTTGGTTATGTAATTTTAAGTCAAACCCTTCAGGCATTCTTAAAACCAGAAAAAGTTTTATTTGAATTGCTAAGAGTCGGGAAAAAGGCAATTGTAACTATCCCAAATTTTGGATATTGGAAGGTAAGGACAGATTTATTATTTAAAGGAACAATGCCTGTAACTGAAAATTTACCAAATGAATGGTATAATACTCCGAACCTACATATGTGTACTATTAAAGATTTCGTAAATTTTTGTAATCAAAGAAATTTAAAATTAACAAAATCGATTTCCTTAAGTGGAAATAAAGTATCTCATATTACAAGAAGAAATTTAAATTATAAAAACTTATCATCAGAATTGGGTATATTCGAAATAGAGAAATAAAATGAAAGTAATTACTGTCAATTGTCTCTCAGATAATTTTTCTTATATTGTTATAAATGAGAAAAATAATAATGCTTGTGTGATTGATCCTGGCGAGGCAGACCCAATAATTAACATTGTTACAAAAAATAAAATTAATATCAAGTACATATTAAATACTCATCATCATGAGGATCATGTGGGAGGAAATTTAGAATTAAAAAAAAAATTTAATTGTAATGTTTTGGGATTTGTTGATGATAAAAATTATATTCCTGGTATTGACACTTTTTTAAAAGATAAAGAATTATATAAAGACAAAGATTTTGAGTTTATGACATACCATACCCCTGGTCATACTTTAGGGCATGTGGTATTTCATTTTCATAAATATAATTTTTTATTCTCTGGCGATACGCTTTTTTCACTAGGTTGTGGAAGAATTTTTGAAGGCACTCATGATCAAATGTTTAATTCCCTTAAGATAATTAAAAAACTCTCGAAAGATACAATGATCTATTTTGGTCACGAGTATACAAAAAGTAATTTAAATTTTTGCTTATTTAATGATCCTAATAATATCCAATTAAAAAATAAAGTTAAAAAAATACATCAACTAATTGATGCTGGAAAACCAACAACACCAACGAGTTTAATTGATGAACTACAAACAAATATTTTTCTAAAATCAGAAAATCTTGAAACTTTTAAAAAACTAAGAGATTTAAAGGATAATTTTTAAGTTATTCAACTTGACTAGAAATTACCTAAGCTTATATTGCCATTTATAAAATTAAGGGAAAAATAATGTCTTTTGCAGTAATACAAACTGGTGGGAAACAATATAAAGTTAAAGCTGGTGAAATCCTTAAAATTGAGAGAATTGAAAATTTTAAAGATGAAAAAAAAATTCTTTTTAATCATATTCTTGCATATGGTGACGATAAAAGTATTGAATTGGGAAGTCCTACTGTAGAAGGTGCAAAGGTCGAGGCTTATTTAGTAAAAAATTCAAAAAATAGAACAGTATTAGTATTTAAAAAAAGAAGAAGAAAAAACTCTAGAAGGAAAAATGGACATAGACAATTATACTCGATGATTAGAATAATGAAAATTTTTTCAAAAGACGGCAAATTATTGTCTGAAGCTCACACATTACCTCCAAGTAATGATCAAAAGAAAAAAGAAGAAGAAAATAAAGAGATTGGAAAATAATAAGGAAATTTATGGCTACAAAAAAAGCTGGTGGATCGTCGAGAAACGGAAGAGACAGTGCTGGTAGGAGGTTAGGTGTAAAAAAATATGGTGGTCAGATCGTACATCCAGGCAATATCATTATCCGACAAAGAGGAACAAAAATTTTCCCTGGGGAAAATGTAAAAATGGGAAAAGATCACTCTATATTTTCTGTAGTCAAAGGGACTGTTGAGTTTAAAAAAAGCAAATCAGACAGAACGTTTGTTTCAGTAAAACCCAATTAATTAATTAACAAAAATTGGCGTATGAAATTTCTAGATCAGGTAAAAATATATATAAAAGGTGGTGATGGCGGATCAGGATCTCCAAGCTTTAGGCGTGAAAAATTTATAGAATTTGGTGGCCCTGACGGTGGAGACGGAGGCAAAGGTGGCTCGGTAATATTAGTTTCAGAAAGAAATTTAAATACATTAATTGATTATAGGTACCAACAACATTTTAAGGCAAAAAGAGGTGAGGATGGAAAAGGAAAAAACCAAACCGGAAAGGGAGGAAATGATTTATATCTTAAAGTTCCCGTTGGAACACAAGTATTTGAAGAAGATAACAAAACACTAATTTATGATTTTAAGAAAGAAAATGATCAGTACGTTGCAGCGATTGGAGGTAAAGGTGGTTTTGGTAACACAAAATTTAAATCCTCAGTCAACAGAGCACCCAGAAAATTCACAAAAGGTAAAAGTGGAGAGGAATTTTGGATTTATCTTCAGCTTAAGACAATTGCTGATATAGGTATAATAGGGCTACCTAATGCTGGAAAATCAAGTTTGCTAGCTTTTATAACTAGTGCTAAACCTAAAATCGCTAATTATAAGTTTACTACTTTAAATCCAAATCTTGGAGTGGCAAGTTATGATGATAAAGAAGTAACACTTGCAGATATACCTGGTTTAATTGAAAATGCTCATAATGGTGTAGGATTAGGAATAAAGTTTTTAAAACATATTGAAAGATGTAAAACTTTACTTCATCTTATCGATGCAAGTGAGGCAAATCTCGAAAAATCATACAAGCAGGTAAGGAGAGAGCTAGGAAAATACAGCAAAAAGCTTCTGGATAAAGAGGAAGTGATTGTTTTTAATAAAATAGATCTACTTAAAGACGAAGAAATTGATAAAAAGAAAAAAATATTTACAACTAAAATTAAAAAAGAAATTTTAATGTTATCTACTTTAGACAAAAAATTAGTATCAAAATTTAAGTCAAAAATTATTAAATATGTATCTTAAAAATTCAAAAACAGTTGTAGTGAAATTAGGTTCATCTTTACTTGTAAGTGAAAAACAGGTTTTTAGACAAAGTTGGTTACAAAATTTTGCAAAAGATATCAAAGATCTTTTGAATAAGAAAAAAAATATAATTATAGTTAGCTCAGGAGCAATAGCATTAGGTTGCAAAAAACTAAATTTGGATAAAAAAAATATTAAAATTGATAAAAGTCAAGCTGTAGCCTCTATAGGCCAGATTGAACTAATTAATGTATTTAAAAAAATTTTTAGTAAAAATAATATTAATATTTCACAAATATTGTTAACTTTAGAAGATACGGAACAAAGAAGAAGGGCAATTAATGCAAAAAGAACTTTTGATAATTTATTTAAAATTGGATATGTTCCAATTGTTAATGAAAATGACAGTATAGCTACCTCAGAAATTAAATATGGAGACAATGACAGACTAGCATCAAGAGTTGCACAAATTTCAAGTGCTGACTGTCTTATTTTGCTTTCAGATGTTGATGGATTATATTCAAGAGATCCAAAAATTCATAAAAATGCAAAATTAATATATCAAATAAAAAATATAAATAGAGACATTGAGAAATTTGCAACAAAACATTCTGGAAAATATGGGACAGGAGGAATGAAAACTAAACTTGAAGCTGCTAAAATTTGCCAAAATTCAGGATGTGTAATGGCTATTGCTAATGGTTTTAAAAAAAGACCTTTAAAAAACATTGATAAAATTAACAATTGTACTTGGTTTTTACCTAAAATTTCTAAATTACACGCCAGAAAAAAATGGATAATAAGTTCTATTTCCCCAAAAGGTGATCTAATTATAGATGATGGTGCCGTATCGGCCTTAAAAAAAGGTAAAAGTTTATTAGCTGCTGGAATAAAAAAAGTCAGAGGAGAGTTTTATAAAGGCGATCATATAATAATATTAGATAAAAATCTCAAAGAATTTGCTAGAGGACTAAGCTCATTTAGTGCTGACGAGATAAGAAAAATTCAAGGTCAACATTCGAATAAAATTGAGGAGCTTTTAGGGTATATATCTAAATCGGAAGTAATACATAAAGATGATATGGTTGAAGTATGATAATGAAAAGTTTAACTCAAATGGGTATGAAAGCTAAAGCTGCATCAAGTTTAAGAATAAGTGAGGACATTAAAAATAAAATATTGTTGAATTTTGTAAAATTAATTAAAACAAACAGAAAAAAAATATTATCAGAAAATAAAAAAGATATCCTGAAGGCAACTAAGCAAAATTTAAAAGGGAATATGATTAAAAGACTTGAGCTCAACAACGAGAAGATAAAGAATATTGAGGATTCAATAAAAAATATTATAAAGATTAAAGACCCGACCGACAAAATACTTAAAAAGTGGAAAGTTTCAAATGGACTGCATATAAGTCAAGTAACAATTCCGATCGGGGTAATAGGTATAATTTATGAAAGCAGACCAAATGTTACAGCTGATGTATCATGCTTATGCTTTAAGTCAGGAAATAGTGTTATTTTAAGAGGTGGATCTGAGGCATATAATAGCAACAAATTTTTATCCAACCTTTTTAGAAAATCTTTAAAATCTTATAAAGTTAACGAAAATTTTGTGCAGTTCATAAGTAGCAAAGATAGAAATATCGTTAAATTTATTTTATCAAAGATGGAAAAATATATAGATGTTTTGATACCTAGAGGTGGAAAAGGATTAGTTAAAACTGTCCAAAAATACTCCAATATACCAATAATCGGGCATTTAGAGGGGTTATGTCATACTTTTATTGATAAGAATGTAAATATAGAAATGGCAAAGAAGATTGTTTTAAATGCAAAAATGAGAAACACTAGTATTTGTGGGGCAACCGAGACATTACTTATTCACGAAAAAGTTTTAAATAAATATGTTAATCAAATTTTATCTACTCTGGCAAATGAGAATTGTAAATTATACGGTGATAAAAAAGTAAGAGAGGCTTATAAAGGAAAAATTTTTATAGCAAATGAAAATGATTGGTCTAAAGAATATTTGGCTGCAAAAATATCAGTAAAAACTGTGAAAAATGTTTCAGATGCCGTTAAACACATAAATAAATACGGCACAATGCATACTGATGCAATAATTACAAAAGACAATAAAGTTGCAAAATTTTTTTTGAAGAATGTAAAAAGCTCAATAGCAATTCATAACTCTTCAACTCAATTCGCTGATGGAGGAGAATTTGGCTTCGGTGGAGAAGTGGGCATTTCAACTAACAAACTTCCCCCAAGAGGTCCAGTAGGATTAAATCAATTAGTATCTTACAAATATGAAGTTAAAGGAAAAGGACAAATAAGAAAATAATTTGAATAGATCTAACTCAAACAAAATTGGTATATTGGGAGGTTCATTTGATCCACCACATAAAGGTCATATAAAAATATCAATAGAATCAAAAAAAAAATTTAAATTGGACAAAATCATTTGGGCTATAACAAAAAAAAACCCTTTCAAAAGTAAAAGTAATTTGAATTTAAAGGATAGAATTATTCTTTCTAAAAAAATTATACAAAAATACCCTTTTATTAAAGTTCAATTTTTTGAAAAAAAAATTCAATCTAATAGGACAATAAATTTGATTAATTATCTAATTAGGAAAAATAAAAATATATCTCTATATTTAATAATGGGTGCAGATAATCTTATTAATTTTCATAAATGGGTTAAATGGGAGCAGATAGCAAGAAAATGTCGCATTTTAGTTTTTGATAGAACAGGTTTTAAAACAAAATCTATAAATTCTTTTTCTTATAAAAAATTAAGGAAAAAAGGTTTAAAATTTATAAAATTTAAGAAAGTCAATATTTCATCTTCAAAATTAAGAAAAATTTGATATGTTTATATCAATTAATGCCAAAATATTCAGAGTTAAAAGATAAGATAATAAACACGCTCGATAATAACAAAGCATCAGACATAATTACAATTGATCTTGAAGGGAAGTCGTCGATTGCTGATTTTATGATAATTGCAAGTGGTACTTCATCTAGACATATTCAATCATTATCTGAACAAGTACTTGAAGAATTAAAACGCCAAGGAGTTAAGGATCCTAAAATTGAAGGTAGAGATAGTAGTGATTGGAAGTTAGTTGATGGAATCGATTTAATAATCCATATTTTTAACCCTGAAAAAAGAAAATTCTATGAATTAGAAAAAATGTGGTCAGAACTAATACCAAAAGAAAAAGTGATTATATGAATAAAAATTTATTAATTTTTTCCTTAATATCTTTATGCATATTTCAAATCAAAGAAGTCAGGTCGGATATTTACGAGAAAATTGATACATTCAGCGAAGTTTTGGAAAAAATAAATAATGATTATGTTGAAGAAGTAAACCAGAGTGATGCTATGGATGCTGCTATTAATGGTGTTTTGCAATCATTAGACCCTTATTCTGCTTACATGTCGCCAGATGCTTTTAAAAACATGGCTACAGAGACCAGTGGAGAATTTGGAGGCCTAGGTATTGAGGTTAGCATGGAGGCAGGTGTAGTTAAAGTAATATCGCCTATTGATAACTCTCCAGCTTATAAAGTAGGCGTAAAAGCAGGAGACTACATTATTAAAATAAATGATATCCAAGTTCAAGGTAAGTCATTATCTGAGGCTGTAGATCTTATGCGAGGACCAGTTGGTTCTAATATAGAAATCACTGTAAGGCGAATAGGCTTGAAAAAATCACTAAAATTTATAATCACTCGACAAATAATAGAGGTAACATCAGTCAAAAGTGAGGTAAAAGAGGATAATGTTGGTTATATTAGACTAACGTCATTTAATGAAAATAGTAGCGATCAGATAAAAAAAAAAGTAAATGAGTTTAAAAAAAATAATAAAATTAAATACTACATATTAGATTTAAGAAATAATCCTGGAGGTTTGCTTTCCCAAGCAATTAAAATTTCAGATTACTTTTTGGAAAATGGGGAAATTGTCTCGACTAAAAGCCGAAAGAACTATGAGAATAAAAAGTGGTTCGCTAAGTCTGGGGATATTTTAAACGGAAGTACCATGATTGTTTTAATTAATTATGGTTCTGCATCAGCCTCTGAAATTGTAGCAGGGGCGTTGAAAGACCACAAGAGAGCAATTTTAATTGGTGAAAGATCATATGGCAAAGGATCTGTGCAATCTATTATTCCGCTAAAAAATAACGGAGCGATTAGGCTTACAGTTTCAAAATACTATTTACCATCTGGAGATTCAATTTCTGAAGTAGGGGTTGTGCCAGATTTTGAAGTAGAAGAGGAAAATGACGAATTCAGAATAAATACTGAGACTGATAATCAATTAAAGTTTGCTTTAAAACTTTTAAAGAGTTAAATGAAAATAGAGTTTCAAAGACTACCTCTAAGAAGTGGAGTAGGAATAGTAGTTTTAAATAAAGATAATAAAATTTTTGTAGCAAAAAGAATTGATAATCCAAAAAATTTTTGGCAAATGCCTCAAGGCGGAGTCGATAAGGGGGAAAAGTTTTTTGAGGCAGCTCTAAGGGAACTCAAAGAAGAAACTAGTATTGAAAATGTGACATTATTGAAAGAGATAGAGGGATATATTTCATATGAGCTACCTGATTATCTTTTAGGAATTATCTGGAAAGGTAGATACAAAGGACAGACCCAAAAATGGTATGTAATGAGATTTAATGGTAACGATGATGAAATAAATATAAATACAAAAAAACCTGAATTTTTAGAATGGAAGTGGATAAATGTTAAGGACCTAACAAATGTAGTAGTTCATTTTAAGTTGGAAGTTTATAAAAAAATTCAAAAAGAAATTACAAAAATTATTTAATTTATTGATTTTAATACTTCTATTTTTTGTGAAGTCAAAAACCTATTTTGATCATTGATTTCTGTATTTTTTAAATCATTCTCAGCATTTTTTAGATTTTCACTTAATATAGATTTATCAATATTTTTTAAATCCATTATCGCACTAGTCA
>MDTG01048564.1_pt1 | contig 17628 bp, 18 predicted proteins | sample 811421 | NCBI WGS metagenome assembly MDTG01 (sample SAMN05326645, study PRJNA326480) | marine metagenome | isolation source: seawater | place: Pacific Ocean: South East | collected 2011
ACGACGTCGGCGTCGGCGACGGCCCCGTCGTTGGCTTCGAAGGTCTCGATGCCGTGTTCGCGGGCCACGGCGGCCCGGGTATCGGCGTCAGGGTCGGCAGCGACCAGGCGCTGCGCCGGGTGGCCGCGCGCGAGCAGGCCGCCGATGAGGGCGCGCGCCATGTTGCCCGCGCCGATCATCGCGATCCTGGGGTTGTTGCCGGTATCTTCCATGGCCTCGATTCTAACCGCGCGGGCCGAACAGCGCCGTGCCCACGCGCACCATGGTCGACCCCTCGTCTATGGCCGCCTCGAGGTCGTTCGACATGCCCATGGAAAGCGTGTCGACGTCGGGATGGCGTTGCTGCAGCGACTCGAACAGCGAGCGCATTTCGGCGAAGGCGGCGCGTGTCTGCGCCGCCGAATTGTCTGCCGCCGGTATAGCCATCAGGCCGCGCAGCTTCAGGGTCTCGAATTCGGCGACCACGGCGGCAAGGGCCTCCACGTCGTCAGGCGCGCAGCCGGCCTTCTGTGGCTCCCGGTCGATGTTGACCTGCAGCAGCACGTTGAGCGGCGCAAGCCGATCCGGCCGCTGCCGGCCAAGGCGACGCACGATTTTCGGCCGGTCGACGCTCTGGACCCAGTCGAATCGCTCGGCGATGGCGCGCGTCTTGTTCGACTGCATCGGTCCGATGAAATGCCATTCCAGCGACCCGGACGCGATCCTGTCCTGCTTGGCGGCCGCCTCGTCGAGATAGTTCTCGCCGAATCGCTCGATCCCGGCTGCGTGGACAAATTCGATCTCGTCGGCGGTCCGGGTCTTGCTTACCGCCAGCAGAGCGACACTGTCGCGGCTGCGCCCGGCGTGTCGGCAGGCGTCGGCAATCCGCGTTTCGAGGTGCTCGATGCGTTCGGCCAGGGGATTGTGTTCGGGCATTTTATCGGCGCGCCGGAATCGGGTATGATCAGGTCCATTGTATGAGACTGCCGTGGGCAGCGCGCACGTCTTGCCAGTCTGGTCGTTTCTCTGGGGAAGGTTATGGACATCACCGAACTGTTGGCTTTTACCGTCAAGAACAACGCTTCCGACCTGCATCTTTCGGCCGGCCTGCCGCCCATGATTCGCGTCGACGGCGACATCCATCGCATCAACGTGCCGGCAATCGAGGCCAAGGAAATGTCGGACCTGGTCTACTCGACCATGAACGACCACCAGCGCCGCGATTTCGAGGCCGAACTGGAAGTGGATTTCTCCTACAACGTCCCGGGACTGGCGCGATTCCGCGTCAACGCCTACCACCAGGACCGTGGCACCGGCGCCGCCTTCCGCGTGATTCCCAACGAGATCTGGACGCTGGAGGACCTGCAGGCGCCGTCGGTGTTTCGCGACATCATCGACGTCCCGCGCGGGCTGATCCTGGTCACCGGCCCGACCGGTTCGGGCAAGTCGACGACGCTGGCGGCGATGGTCGATCATCTCAACAAGAACGTCGCCGGGCACATCCTGACCATCGAGGATCCGATCGAGTTCGTGCACAACTCGAAGAAATGCCTGATCAACCAGCGCGAGGTCAAGAAGGACACGCTGAGCTTCAACGCCGCGCTCAGATCGGCGCTGCGCGAAGACCCCGACATCATCCTGGTCGGCGAGCTTCGCGATACCGAAACGGTGCGCCTGGCGCTCACCGCGGCCGAAACCGGCCACGTGGTGTTCGGCACGCTGCATACCTCCTCGGCGGCCAAGACCATCGACCGCATCATCGACGTGTTCCCGGGCGAGGAAAAGGAGATGGTGCGCTCCATGCTTTCGGAATCGCTGCGCGCCGTGGTGGCCCAGACACTGCTCAAGAAGGTCGGCGGCGGACGTGTCGCGGCCCACGAAATCATGATCGCGACGCCCGCCATCCGAAACCTGATTCGCGAGGACAAGGTCGCGCAGATGTATTCGGCGATCCAGACCGGCCAGAACGTCGGCATGACCACGCTGGATCAGAGTCTTTCGGAGCTGGTGAGACGTGGCCTGGTGGCCAAGCCGGAAGCGCGGCGCAAGGCGGTCGACAAGAAGGCGTTTGCCTGATTCGGCGGACGGACCGGGTCGGAGCGGGCCGCGACACGACCGCGGCCTGAAGCGAAAGGGGCTTGAAGGAATACTAGGAGACCGGCAATGAGTGTGATCGACAGCTGGCTGAAGATGCTGCATGAAGAGAATGGTTCCGACCTGTTCGTGACGGTCGGGGCGCCGCCTTGCATCAAGGTCAACGGCAGAATCAAGCCGGTCAACCGCGAGCCGCTTTCGAAGGAATCGGCGACCAGCATCGTGCTGGGGACGATGTCGGAAGACCAGGTCGAGCAGTTCAAGGCCGAGCGCGAGCTGCAATACGCGATCTCGATCGAGGGCTTTGCCCGCTTCCGCATGAGCGCCTTCTACCAGCGCGGTTCGATCGGCGTGGTCTGTCGCCGAATCGAGACCAGGATTCCGACCTTCGAGGAACTGGATCTGCCCGAAGGGTTGGGCGACCTGTCCATGTCCAAGCGCGGCATCATCGTGATGGTCGGTGCCACCGGCACCGGCAAGTCGACCACGCTGGCGGCAATGGTCGGGCATCGCAACGAAAATTCCACCGGGCATATCATCTCCATCGAAGACCCGATCGAGTACGTTCACCGGCACCGGCGCTGCATCGTCACCCAGCGCGAGGTCGGGATCGACACCGATTCGTTCGAGATGGCGCTGCGCAACACGCTGCGCCAGGCGCCCGACGTGATCCTGATCGGCGAGGTGCGTACGCGCGAGTCGATGGAGCACGCGATCACGTTCGCCGAAACCGGGCACCTGTGCCTGACCACCCTGCACGCCAACAACGCCAACCAGGCGATGGACCGAATTCTCCACTTCTTCCCCGAGGAGCGCCACGGACAGGTGCTGCTGGATCTGAGCTTCAACCTCAAGGCCGTCGTGGCGCAGCAGCTGGTGCCTTCGATCGACGGCGGCCGGCGCCACGTCGCGCTGGAAATACTGCTGACCAGCCCGCTGGTTCAGGAAAAGATTCGCAAGGGCAAGATCGACGAACTCAAGCAGATCATGAAGGATTCGGTGCACCACGGCATGATCACCTTCGATCAGAGCCTGCTCAAGCTCTACCAGGAAGGCAAGATTTCCTATGAAGAAGCCGTGCGCCACGCCGATTCGGCCAACGAAGTGCGCCTGGCGGTCAAGCTCAGCGAGGGCGGCGACGCCGAGTCGCTTTCCAGCCGCTTGCGCGACGTCGATTTGCTCGACAACCAGTAAGAGCCGGTTGCCGGGCATGGGGTTCCTTAACCGCCGTTTAACCCCGCCTGGCGTAGACTTCTTCTGGTCGTGAAGGAAATGCGACTGGCCTATGGCCCGACATTGCTAGTGATTACGGAAACGGGGCACAACCCTGGCCCGGGCATCCGCCCGGGCTTTTTTTACGCTCCAGGCGCACTCTAGAATTGCCACGCAACGAGTGAACTAGCCCGGGACGCCACCGGAAGGCGGGGAACCATGCGGATTCTGATCATCGAAGATAACCGGGATATTGCAGCGAATCTCGGGGATTACCTGACCGATCGCGGTCATGAGGTGGATTACGCCTTCGACGGCGTGACCGGCCTGCACCTGGCGATCGTCAATGAATTCGACGCAATGGTGCTCGACCTCGCGTTGCCCGGCATGGACGGCCTGGAGGTCTGCCGCAAGCTGCGCGAGGAAGGTCGCAAGGAGACCCCGGTGTTGATGCTCACCGCGCGCGATCAACTCAACGACAAGCTGGCCGGCTTCGAGTCGGGCGCCGACGACTACCTGGTCAAGCCTTTCGAGCTGCGCGAGGTGGAGGCGCGACTGGAAGTGCTTTCGAGACGCGGCCAGCGCGTGGCACCGCGCGAACTCGACGTCGCGGACCTGCACTTCAACCTCGAAACCCTGACGGTCTCGCGCGCCGGCAAGAAGATCGATCTCAACCCGATCGGCCTCAAGCTGCTGGAGAAGCTCATGTCGGCGTCCCCGGCCGTGGTCTCCAGGGCCGAGCTGGAGCATCACGTCTGGGGCGAGGAACTGCCCGACAGCGACAGCCTGCGCGTTCACATCCACAGCCTGCGCGCGGCGATCGACAAGCCTTTCGACAAGCACTTGTTGACGACGCGTCACGGCATCGGTTACAGCCTGGTCGATCCGGATGCAACTGCGTCATAGGCTCAAAAGCCGGATCATTTTTTCGTTCCTGCTGTTCGGCACGCTGCTCAGCGTGCTGTTTGCAGCCGCCGTGCTGTTTCTGCAGTCGCTGCTCGAAGATGCGCTGATCGCGCGCACGCTGGAGCAGGAACTCGATCAGTACCTCGAGGAGGTGCGGCGAAATCCATCGGTTCTCGAGCCGTTTTATTCGCGTATCGAAGGCTACCTGACCCGGCCCGGGCGAGCCGAGATCGTGCCCGAGGAGTTTCGCGACCTGCCGACCGGCGTGCACGACGTCAGCACCAACGGCAGGGCCTACAAGGCCGCGGTGCGCAAGGACGACGATTTCTGGGCATTCCTGACCTATGACGTTTCGGAAAACCGAGAGCTGTCGCGGCGGCTGGTCTGGGGGCTGGCCGTTGCGGTGTTGCTGTTCTCGTTGCTGTCGCTGGCGCTGGGCATGTGGTCGGCCGGCCGGGTGATGGCGCCGGTGTCCAACCTGGCGCGCCGGCTCGAGGCGCTGGAAGGCGACGAGGGCGAGCCCGACCTGGCGCGGCATTTCGCCGACGACGAGGTCGGCCAGCTGGCCGCCGTGGTCGACGAATACTCGCACAAGCTCAACGAACTGGTCGAACGCGACAAGGCCTTCAATGCCGACGTCTCGCACGAACTGCGTACGCCGCTGGCGGTGATTTCGGGCGCGACCGAACTGCTGCTGGCCCAGCCCGATCTGCCCGCCAAGACTCGTGAGCGCCTGCTTCGCATCGCGCGCGCCGCGCGCCAGTCCACCGACATCACGACCGCGCTGCTGCACCTGGTGCGGGCCGAGCGCGGTTCGGCGGGCGAATCGTCGAACCAGAATGTCGGACATATCGTCGAGCAGCTGGTCGAAAACTACCGGCCGCTGATCGAGGGGCGCGACCTGGAGCTGAAGGTACGCCAGGCCGCGCCGCTCAATGTAATCGCACCCGAGGCGGTGATAGCCGTGGTGCTGGGCAACCTCCTGGGAAACGCGATCCGCTACACGCAGGAAGGCGAGGTTGCGGTCGAGGTTCGGACCGGCGAGGTCCGAATCGTCGACACCGGGCCCGGCATCGAGCCCGACGAACTCCCGCACATCTTCGACCGCCATTTCCGCGGCCGCGGTTCCGGCGGAAAGGGGTCGGGCCTGGGACTTTCCATCGTCAAGCGCCTGTGCGACCTTTACGGCTGGCGCATCGAATTTGCTAACCGCACGGATACCTCCGGCCTGATCGTCAGCGTCGCGTTCTTCCCCGATCGCGAAGATGTCGGCCGCGAGCCATCCTGAGGGCCTCGGGCAAGGCCTCCGAAACGGCCTGAACTCGTCGCGCCGGGTCCGGCGGCATGCATGAGTGCGAGCCGGTATGCATAATTGTCCCTATTACTTGTAGCCGTCCAGGGGAAACATTATGGCGATCATTCGCTGCCCGGCCTGCGGTCGACGTATCTCGTCGATGGCCAGGGCCTGTCCACATTGCCACGAAGCGGTCGGAAAGCTGGATCGGGAAGAGCGCTATGAACTGGCCCGTAAGCGCTGGAGAACCCAGCTGTATCGCGCCCGCAATGTGACGTACCTGGCAATGGGCATGGTGGTGGTCGGCGCGCTGGTATGGTGGATGACGCCGCCGCAGGGCCTGGTGCCTCCGGTCAGCACGCCGGCGGCGCTGTTGCTGGGGCTTGGTACCGTGGGATACCTGTGCAGCTGGGCATGGGTGCTGTGGTTGCGCTACTGGCGCGCCCCCGAGCGATCCGATTAGAAAATCTCCGAACGATTCTGCAAAGAGGCGCCGCCATGCCCGGGCCGGGTTGTGCGGAGATTCCCGGGCCCTACTCGATTCGCTCGACGCGTACCGCTCTGTTGTGCCCTTCCACCGACAGCCGCCATGAGCCGAACATGCCCGGCTTGATGGTGACCATCGGGCTGTCGACCGGCTGAAGCCTGAACCTGTCGTTTTCGTCCTGTTTCCAGACCATGCCGTTTTCCAGTCTGAAAACGGTGCTTCCGGACCATCCCGAAAACTCGCCGACGATGCGCGACTGGAATTCTTCGCGCGCCATGCGATCGATCGCAGGCGCTTCGCCGGGCTGGCTGGGCAGTCCGGCGCCTTCGGAGCGGGATTCGGCCGGGCCTTCGTATCGCGCGACCGATCGCTCGCGGAGCCAGCGGTTGAGCGCGGCAAGTTCCTCGGGGTCGAGTTTGTGCAGCCCGGTTCGAGTGAATTCGCTTCCGGTCATGCGCTCTTCAAGCGATGAGAACGGTTGCTCCGGCTGCGCCGACAGCAGCGAGGAGAATACGAGCAAGCCCGATACGAATACCAGCCTCGAAAGATTCACGGCACGGATCCTGATGATTTCAGCAGCCTGACATTCTACAGGTCATGCTTGTAGCGGACGTAGGGAATGCGGCCGTAGATGCCGTCGACCGCTTCTTCCATGGCCTGGTCTGCCGAACCGGCAGCGCCCGGCAGTCGGTTGAGGACGTTTGAAACGCCGACACTGATCGACGATCGGACGGGGGTTCGCCACGAAAACTCGATGTCGAAGGAACGGAAGCCCTCGCCCTGCAGCTCTTCGCCCATCCAGTACGGCAATTCCTGGTACTGGCCGGTCAGGTCGGCGCCGAACTGGTTGCCGCGCCACGCCACGCCGAGCTGGCCGGCGTTGCTGTAGCTGCGCTCGTCGTTGAGGGCGAGAGGGTTGCGGTCGAACGACATCGGCACCAGGCCGCGGTTCAGCGAGAACGACTCCGGCGCCTGGCGATAGCGCTCGAGCTGAAGGTCGAGCAGGAGACTGCCGACCTGTCCGAGGCTCAGGCCGAAGCTCACGTTCATGTTGACGCCCTGGACCTCCTCGACCAGCCCGCCGCCGATGCCGAGTGCGCCGGTGTCGATGACCGGGCCGGCTTCGGCCATGACCGGCTGGCGTCCGGTGAATGCGCCGCCGCCGATGCTGAGTCCGGGCGCGGCCATCCAGCGGCCCTGCACCTGGATCAGGCTGCTCGAGTCATCGGGCAGGGGTTGGTCGACGAAGCGACAGTCTTCGACCAGAAAGGCCTCGATCGTGCGCGTGGCCCGGCTGCACTGGATGTGCGCCAGGCTCGCGGTATTCATTTCCCAGGCTTCCAGCGACCATGAAACGGTCGGCATGCGATCGATGCCGGTCGCGGGGCTGGGCGAGAGTGATACGGAAAGACGGGGACGCTCGACCAGCGGCGACGGGCCGCGAAAGCTCATCGGCTCGGTCGGGAAGATCGACGACAGCGGCGACTCGATGCGATCGTCCTCGGGTTGCAGTTGCCACGTCGGCAGATGCGCTGCATCCTGGGCGCGCACGGCGGCGGCCAGTCCCAGCGTCATGAGCATGATGGCAAGCACTCTGTTCACTACGTTTCCCTGTAAGTCCCTTGGTTTCACGCCGGAATTCGGCGGTGAGGCCGGCTTCCGGTTTTCGACTGCGTCCGTCGCGTTGCACGGCAACGCCTCGTACCGTGCTTTGAGTGCAGTCAGGCAAAAAAGTTTTCCCAACGTCAGATTATCAGAACCGGTGCCCGGGAGCAATGCCCGATTGCTGTCGGATTTTTATCAAAACCAGTCGTTTAGGGCACATTCCGGAGGCCGTCCGGAATCGTGATCCGGGACGCGCCGGCCGAGAGCGCGGGGAATGGCATTTGCAAATCCGGCCCGGCTTGGGTAGCGTTGCCCATCTGCCGAATTACCCGAGGAACCTGGATGGAGCGCTTTCTGGTCGGAATCGACGGAAGTGAGTGCGGCGATCGCGCGCTGTCCGCGGCCGTCGCGCAGGCCCGCGCTTCCGACGCGCAGCTGCTGGTCTGCTACGTGATTGCCTGGTCGCCGTACACCTTTTCGACGCCGCAGGAAAACGCCGAGCGGCATCGGCGCCGCGAGGAGGAGCTCGAAGCGGCCCGATCGAAGATTCTCGAGCCCCGGATCTCTCGCTTGAAGGCAAGCGGCATGGCGGTCGAGGGCGTGGCCAGGCACGGTCATCCGGTGCGCACCCTGGTCAGGCTGGCCGAGGAGCGCGGGGCCGGCATGATCGTTGTCGGACGATCCGGCGACACGCCGCTGAAGACCCGAATATTCGGCGGGACGGCCGCCGGCCTGGTGCAGTCGGCCCCGGTGCCGGTCCTGGTCGTTCCGTAATCAAGGGCGAAGGAATCCAATGAATTGCAACAATCCAGTGCCGGCGTGCCTGGCCATGCTGGCGCCCGGTGCCGCATCTGCCGACCAGGGCCTGGACGGCCTCATCGATCGCGCCGTCACGCCGCTTTCCGATGCGCTTTCGGCGCTGATCTTCTACGAGATCCCGCTGCCGATGGTCGAACAGGGGCTTCCGTTCATCGTGCTCTGGCTGTTGGCCGCCGCGGTGTTTTTCACCTTCTATTTCGGTTTCATCAACCTGCGCGCGATGAGGCATTCGTTCGGCCTGCTTCGAGGCGATTACACGCCGCCTGACGCGGCCGGGGAGGTCACGCATTTCCAGGCCCTGGCCACCGCGCTGTCCGGCACCGTGGGGCTGGGCAACATTGCCGGGGTCGCGCTTGCGGTATCGCTGGGCGGACCGGGAGCGACCTTCTGGATGATTCTTGCCGGCCTTCTCGGCATGAGCACCAAGTTCGTCGAATGCACGCTGGGCGTGAAATACCGCAACGAATATGCCGACGGAACGGTCTCGGGCGGGCCCATGTATTACCTGAGCAAGGGCATCGCCAGCGAATACCCGAAGCTGGCCGTGCTGGGCAAGGTGCTTGCCATGGTGTTCGCGGTCTTCTGCATCGGCGGCGCGTTGGGCGGAACGATGTTCCAGACCAACCAGGCGTTCAGCCAGTTGCTGAACGTGACCGGCGGCGGCGCCAGCGCGCTGCAGGGATACGGGTGGCTGTTCGGCAGCGTTGTCGCGCTGCTGGTCGGCATGGTCATCATCGGCGGGATCAGGTCCATCGCGCGCGTCACCGAGAAACTGGTGCCGGTCATGGGCGTCACCTACGTGGCCGCCGGCCTCCTGATCATCGGCGTCAACATCGAGCATCTGCCGGCCGCGTTCGGCGCGATCATCACCGGCGCGTTCCAGCCCGAAGGCGTATACGGCGGCTTTGTCGGCGTGCTGATCATGGGCCTGAGGCGCGCGGCATTCTCGAACGAGGCCGGCATCGGGTCGGCGGCAATCGCGCATTCGGCGGTGTGCACCGACAAGCCGGTCACAGAGGGACTGGTGGCGCTGTACGAGCCGTTCATCGATACCGTCGTGGTCTGCACGATCACCGCGCTGGTGATCATCATCACCGGCTCGATCGTCCCCAGCGGCGAAGTCGAAGGCGTGGCGCTGACGTCGCGCGCCTTCGCGTCGGTCTTCGACTGGTTCCCGGTGGTGCTGCTTGTGGCGGTGTTGCTGTTCGCGTTCTCGACCGTGATTTCCTGGTCGTACTACGGCCTCAAGGCATTCACCTACCTGCTGGGAGAGGGGCGCGACAGGGAACTGGCGTTCAAGGCCAGCGTGCTGGTGGCGACGATGCTGGGTTCGTCGATCAACCTGTTTTCGGTCATGAACTTTGCCGACGCCATGGTTCTGTCGATGGCCCTGCCGAACCTGGTCGGGGTCTATCTGCTCGCGCCGGTCGTCAAGCGCGAGTTCACCGTTTACTGGCGCGACTACAAGGCGGGCCGGCTGCAAACCTACAAGTAAGGCTCCGAAGGTCGCGGTTGGGTAAAATGTCGCGATGGAAAGCGAAAAGCATTCAACACTGGAGATCGTGAGCGGATACCAGTTCGCGGCGCTCGAGAACCTCGCGCTGTGGCGTGAGCGCATCGAGGCGTTCGCTACCGAACGCGAACTGAAGGGCACCGTGCTGCTGGCAGGCGAGGGCATCAATTTCAGCCTCAGCGGCGCCGCCTCCGCGCTCGACGAATGGCTGGACTGGATCGGGCGGCGACTGGGGTGCACGGCGCCGGTCGTCAACCGCCAATCGGTCGACGCGCCGCCGTTTCTCAGGCTCAAGGTGCGTGTTCGCGACGAGATCGTCACGTTCGACCCGAGCGTGTCGGCAACCCCGGAAAGCACCGGCGAATCGCTTTCGCCGGCGCAGTGGAACGCGCTGCTGGAGAGCGACGGACTGCAACTGGTCGATACCCGCAACGACTACGAATACCGGATCGGCACCTTTGCCGGTGCGGTGAATCCCCACACCGGCTCGTTCACCGAATTCAAGGACTACTGCCGCGAACAACTCGACCCGGAAAAGCCGGTGGCGATGTTCTGCACCGGCGGTGTCAGGTGCGAAAAGGCCAGCGCCTGGCTCAAGGCCAGCGGTTTCTCGCGCGTCTACCAGCTGCACGGCGGAATTCTCGGTTACCTCTCGGCCACGTCGTCGGAGGCCTCGCGCTGGCGCGGCGAGTGTTTCGTATTCGACGATCGGGTCAGCGTGGATGCATCGCTGCGCCCGACCGGCCGTGTCGTCTGCCGCGGCTGCCGTCATCCTGCCGAAGGCCTCGATGCGGCCGGCGTGCCGCCGATTTCGGCCGACGGCGAATGCCGGCTCTGCGGCCAGGTATTCGACGAGGCGCGGTTGGGCAGTTTGCGCGAGCGTTCCAGGCAGGTTGCGCTGGCGCAGGCGCGCGGCCATGTGCATCTTGGTCCGGAGGCGCAGTCCTGAGCATGGAAGCCGCGACCGTCCCGGCCTGGTTGCCCCAGCCGCTGAACCCGGCCTGGGAATTTCTGGCCGCCTATCCGGTTGCACTTTCGGCCAGCGTGGCCGTCGTCGGTATCTGCATTGCGCTGCTGGTTCGCTGGATTCTGCTGGTTGCGGTGATGAACGGCGTCAGGCGCCTGCCCGGCGAACTGGCCGACAAGCTGCTGAGAATCATCGCGAATGTCGGGGCACTCCTGATCGCCTATGCCGCGTTGGTCGTGGCGGTCCAGGTGCTTTCGATCGGCGATACGGCCGAAAGCATCATCACGCGGCTGCTGCTTTCGGTACTGATCCTGCAGCTCATGCGCAGCGGAATGCGCGCTGGCCATATCGGCCTGGAAGTGCTGAGCATGATCCGCGACCGCTTTCCGATCGTCGAGGAACGCACGCTGCCGCTGTTCGACCTGTTGATCAACGCGTTCATCATCGCGATGGCGGCCTACGCGCTGCTGATGGTCTGGAACATAGACCCGACGGCCTGGCTGGCTTCGGCCGGCGTGATCGGCATCGCGGTGGGCTTCGCCGCGCGCGAGACCCTGGCCAATCTTTTCGCCGGCTTCTTCATCATCGCCGATGCGCCTTACAAGGTGGGCGACTACATCGTGTTCGACACCGGCGAGCGCGGCGAGGTGACCAAGGTGGGCATGCGTTCGACGCGCATCCTCACGCGCGACGACGTCGAAGTGATCATGCCGAATTCGGCGATGGCGAACAACAAGATCGTCAACGAATCGGGCGGACGCTGGGAGCGCTTTCGAATCCGTCTCAAGATCGGCGTGGCCTACGGGTCTGACGTCGACGCGGTTTGCGAGCTGCTGGAGAAAGTGGCGTGCGAACACGATACCGTGTGCAAGGATCCGTCTCCGCGCGTGCGCATGCGCGGCTTCGGCGACTCGTCGCTGGATTTCGAACTGCTGTGCTGGGTCGACGAACCGTCGCTGCGCGGGCTGATTTCGCACGAGCTGTACATGAAGGTCTACAAGGAACTCGGCCGCGCCGGCATCGAAATCCCGTTCCCGCAGCGCGACGTGTGGGTGCGGGATACGGGCGCGGTCGATTCCAGCGACCAGGACTCTGCGGAAACGCGGTGACCGTGGCCTGCCACGGGTCGTGGCAGGTGTTAGGTTTTAAGTGTTAGGTGTTAAGCAAAAACGTCATGTGGGCGGACCCCGACCAGCGATCCAGTACCGGATTTGTCTTGACCCTTGATCCTAAAACCTAAAACCTAAAACCTAAAACCGTCAGTTCGAAGCTGACAATTCCAGCGCGCGCGATACGACGTCCTCGAGCGGAATCTCGCCTTCTTCCCCGCCGCGCCGGCGGTATTCGACGATGCCGTTGTCCAGGCCTTTTTCGCCGATGACCAGCACGTGCGGGATGCCGAGGAGCTCGGCATCGGCGAACATCACGCCCGGGCGCAGCGGGCGGTCGTCGAGCAGCACGTCGACGCCGGCGGCGGTCAGTTCGCTGTAGAGCGCTTCGGCCTTTTCGCGCACCCGGTGCGCCTTTTGATGATTCAGCGGCAGGATCGCGATCGAGAACGGCGCCAGCGGCTCGGGCCAGACAATGCCCCGGTCGTCGTGGTTCTGCTCGATCGCCGCGGCAACGATGCGTGAGACGCCGATGCCGTAGCAGCCCATCCACGGGTGCACGCCACGGCCGTCCTCGTCCATGACCACCGCGTTCATGGCCTCGGAGTACTTGGTGCCGAGCTGGAAGATGTGACCCACCTCGATGCCGCGGATCAGCTCCAGGGCGCCCGAACCGTCCGGGGCCGGGTCGCCGGCGATCACGTTGCGCAGGTCGGCAACTTCCGGCAGCGCCGCGTCGCGGTCCCAGTTGATGCCGAAGAAATGCTTGTCGTCGATGTTGGCCCCGGCGCCGAAGTCGCTCATGGCGGCCACGGTGCGATCGATCACCATCGGGATGGGCAGGTTGACCGGGCCCAGGCTGCCGGGTCCGGCGCCGATCGCGTCCCGGATCTCGTCTTCGGTGGCCATGGTCAGCGGGCTCGCGACCTGCGGCAGTTTCTCGGCCTTGACCGCGTTGAGCTCATGGTCGCCGCGAACCAGCAGCGCGATCAGCTTCGTGGGCTGGTCATCCGACGCATGCACCACCAGGGTCTTGACCGTCTTTTCGACCGGCAGGTCGAACTGGCCGACCAGGTCCTCGATGGTCTTCGCGTCCGGTGTGTCCACCTTCCGCATCTCCTCCGACGGGCCCGCGCGCTCACCCGGCGAGGCCGCCTCGGCGAGTTCGACATTTGCCGCGAACGCGCCGCCGGGGACGTGCGCGATCTGGTCCTCACCCGAATCGGCGAGCACGTGAAACTCGTGGCTGGTGGCGCCGCCGATGTTGCCGGAGTCGGCAATCACGGCCTTGAACTTCAGCTGCAGGCGCTCGAAGATCCTCGAATAGGTCCGGTACATCACCTGGTAGAACTCGTCCAGGCTGGTCTCGTCGACATGGAACGAGTAGCCGTCCTTCATCAGGAATTCGCGGGCGCGCATGACGCCGAAGCGCGGCCGGATCTCGTCGCGAAACTTGGTCTGGATCTGGTAGAAGCACACCGGCAACTGCTTGTACGAGCGTAGCTCGGCCCGCGCAAACTCGGTGATCACTTCCTCGTGGGTCGGGCCGAAGGCGAACTCACGTCCCGCCCGGTCGGTCATCTTCAGCAGCAGCGGACCGAAGTTGTCCCAGCGCCCTGTTTCGCGCCAGAGCTCGGCCGGCTGTACCGAGGGCATGAGCATTTCCAGGCAGCCGGCGGCGTCCATTTCCTCGCGCACCACGCGCTCGACGCGCCTGAGGACCTTGAGTCCAAGCGGCGTCCAGGAATAGATGCCCGAGGTGAGCTTGCGGATCATGCCGCAACGCAGCATCAACTGGTGGCTGACGATTTCGGCGTCGGCGGGAACCTCGCGCAGCGTGGCGAGGTGGAAAGCGGTGGTTTTCATCGGTGGCCCGGAAGCTTGTAGGTCAGGCGGGGAAGTCTACCCCAGTAAAGAGGGCTTTTCCGCACCCGGAGGCAACCTTGCGGGCTCGCTTTAGGGCGGCCCGTGCAGATTCGGGACCGATCAGCCGTCGTCCTGGCACCATTCGTCGATAAGTGCCTGGTTTTCCTGGATCAGGCGCTGTTGTTCGTCGGCGTCGATGAAGGTCTCGCTGCCGTCGTCGTTTTCGATGATGATGCGGCGATTGCTCTGCAGCCAGACCAGGTTTTCGCGGGCCTGCGCGCAGCGCGCGGCGACCAGTTCCGGGTCGGGTGCGGCCTGTCTGGGCATCTGCACATCCTCGGCGGATTCCTGCGCCTGGGGCGCTTCGGCCGGGGTCTGCGTCGCCGAGGAGCCGGTGACCTGGCCGGAGGTGCTGATGGTCTCGTAATCGCGGTCGTTCGGCGGCTCGGCGGTGAAATGCACGGTGCCGTTGTCGTCGGTCCACTTGTAGTAGGTCCTGGCCGCGGCCGGGGCTGCAACAAGCAGGGCGCACAGAAGGAGAAGAAGCGTTGGTCGGATGTTCACGATTCTGGTCACAATAATCACCTGCCTGGGGTCGGTTCCGGTCTATTCGTTGCCGTCGGCTGCAGGATGCACGCAACCCGGACTCGGTTTACGATATGGTGCCTTGACCATGATGCCTTGAATACGGGCATCTACCATCACGTGTAAAGAGGATAGCACCGACTTGGCCGACGAGGAAAGCAACAACAAGCCGCCGTTGGCGCGCGGCGCCTACCTGCTGCCCAACGCGCTGACCACCGCGGCGCTTCTGGCCGGCTTCTATGCCATCATCGCGGCGGTGCAGGGCGAGCACGTGGCCGCGTGCATTGCCGTGGTCGTCGCGGGCCTGCTCGACGGCATCGACGGGCGCGTCGCGCGCATGACCGGCACCCAGTCGGAATTCGGCACCCAGTACGACAGCCTGTCGGACATGGTCTCGTTCGGCATCGCGCCGGCGATCCTGGTCTGGAGCTGGTCGCTCTCGTCGCTGGAACTGGCAGGCCCGATCGGCGAGAAGATCGGGTGGTTGAGCGCGTTCTTCTACTCGGCCTGCGGTGCGCTTCGGCTGGCGCGCTTCAACACCCAGGCCGGGGTGGCGGACAAGCGCTACTTCCAGGGGTTGGCCAGTCCGGCCGCGGCCGGCACCCTGGTGTCGACGATCTGGTTCTGCGAGAGCCGCGGCATCGGTCCCGAGACCGTGGCGTGGCCGATGCTGGTGGTTACCGTGATGCTCGGTGCTCTCATGGTATCCAGGTTGCGTTATTCCAGCTTCAAGGGCGGCGCCAGCCGCGACCGCGAGCGCGTGCCGATTGCCTGGATCTTCGTCCTGCTGGTCGTCATCGTCCTGTTGGCGATCGACCTGCCGGCCGTACTGTTCACCATCGGCGTGCTCTACGTCTCCTCGGGCCTTGTCGTGACCCTGCGCGGCCGCTACCAGCGACGCCGCAAGCGCAGGCCCGACGGCGCGCGGGAATCGGACGACGATGATTGATCCGCGCGCGATCCGCAGGCTCGAGGCCATGGACGTCCAGGTCTGGCGTGCCCGGGCACCGAAACCGGTCGACGCCGGGGACGTTCGGCCCGATGCGAACGCCTCCGCCGATGCCGAGCCGGTCGCTCACCCGCCCGAGGCCTCTCCGGAAAAGGCGGGGCAGAGGTCCGCCCGCATCCGCCTGGAGGCCGGCAGCGGGCGCTGGCTGCTGGTGGTCGACGACGCCGATCGCGCCCGCCACGCGACCCTGATAGAAGACATTCGCGCCACGCTGGGCGCCGGCGATTGTCGTTTCGGCACCTGGTCGGACTCGCCGGAAGCCGGCGTGGCCGTGGCCGACTGGGAAGCGCACGGCATTCGTCATGCGCTGGTGTTCGGCGGCCAGGTCGGCCCCGGCTTCGTCCAGGGCGGCGAACTGGATCGCCTGGCGGCGTCCGGCGAGGCCCGGCGCGCGCTGTGGCGCCGGCTCCAGCCTTTGCTGGCGGCCTGATCGTGGTCGCGGTACTCGAACCGGAATATGCGATTCGACCGATGCGGCGCGGCGACGCCGACGCGGTTTTCGAAATCGAGCAGGCCTCGTACCCCTATCCCTGGAGCAAGGGCATCTTCTTCGACTGCCTGCGCATCGGCTACTGCTGCCGGGTGGCCGAGTTCGACGGCGCCATTGCCGGCTACGCCATTCTTTCGGCGGCGGTCGGCGAGGCCCATCTGCTGAACCTGTGCGTGGCGTCCGATCACCGCCGCAACGGCCTGGGCCAGCTGCTCCTCGACGGCGTGCTGGTCGACGCCAGCCTGCTGCAGGCCGGAAGGGTCTTTCTCGAGGTTCGGCCGTCCAACAAGCCTGCGATCAAGTTGTACCGGCAAAACGACTTTCGCGTGATCGGCCGCCGTCCCGAGTATTACCCCGGCCACGGCGGCCGGGAGGACGCGCTGGTCATGGTCCATCACATCGACGATCGTTGCACCGGAAGTCGTCGCGTCGGAAGCCGTCGTGGCTGAGCCGCGCTTGCGCGTCGCCGCGGCCCAGATCGCCCCGGCCTGGCTGGATCGCGAAGCGACGCTGGCCCGGGTCGTGGCCCGGATCGACGACGCCGGCGCGCAGCGGGTCGACCTGGTGGCGTTCGGCGAGTGCCTGGTGCCCGGCTATCCTTTCTGGGTCGAGCGCACCGACGGGGCCCGCTTCGGCTCGGATCTGCAGCAGGCGCTGTTCGCGCACTACGTCGACCAGGCCGTGGATATCGAAGCAGGGCACCTCGATTGCGTCACCGAAGCCGCGCGCCGCAACCGGACCGCGGTGGTGTTCGGCATCCTGGAGAGACCGGCCAGTCGCGGCGAAAGCGTTTACGCCAGCGCCGTCTCGATCGGCGCCGACGGCGAAATCCGGTCCGTCCAGCGCAAGCTCATGCCGACCCACGAGGAGCGCCTGGTCTGGGCCATCGGCGACGGCAATGGCCTGCGCACCTGGCGGCTGGGCGGGTTCACCGTCGGTGCGCTGAACTGCTGGGAGAACTGGATGCCGCTGGCGCGGGCCAGCCTGCAGGCGCAGGGCGAAGACCTTCACGTCGCGATATGGCCTGGAAATGTACGCAACACCGCCGAAATCACCCGCTTCATGGCGCTGGAAGGCCGGAGCTTCGTGCTCTCGGTCTCGGGCCTGATGCGCGCCGGCGACCTCCCGAACGACCTGCCGTGCATGGATGCACTGCGCGACGCCGCGGCCGACATGCCCTGGGCTGCCGGGGGATCGTGCCTGGCCGGGCCGGACGGTGGCTGGCTGATCGATCCGGTGGAAGGCGAAGAGGGGCTGTTCATCGCCGAGATCGAGCACGAACAGGTACGCCGCGCCCGTCAGAACTTCGACCCGTCCGGCCACTACTCGCGCCCCGACGTGTTCCGCCTCGAGGTCGACCGCACCCGGCAGCGCATCGCGCGATTTCGCGACGATTCCTGAAGCCACCCGGGGCACTGTTTCATCGGATTCTCCGCGCTGGCGATCCGTTGCGGTAGCATTCTAGTGTACCCCGTCGTTAATCCTGTAACATTCAGAGTGTGACTGAGTGGACAGTGCAAGGCGCGACCCGCAGTGAATGGCACGCCCTTTACAAGGGTCGGAACGCCGCAATGTCGACTCAGACGCACTCCCGAAGGGCGAGCCGGAAAGTGCTCATCTGCGGCGTTAGGGCTCTTGGAAAGGCAATAAGCATTCCCGGCGAGCCCTGCCTTGCAGCTAAGCGCTTTCCGAC
>MDTG01381110.1_pt1 | contig 17626 bp, 8 predicted proteins | sample 811421 | NCBI WGS metagenome assembly MDTG01 (sample SAMN05326645, study PRJNA326480) | marine metagenome | isolation source: seawater | place: Pacific Ocean: South East | collected 2011
ATCGTTAGAATGGAAGAAGCTGGTGATGATAACACATTATCAGGTACAGACGACGACGATTTCACAGAAGACGCATAATAATACTATGGGGGTGGCAACACCCCCATAATTTTAAGGAATTATAAATGTCAAAAGTTATTAGAGTAAATTCAGGAAACTACAAAGTACAAGTTCCTAGTGGAAACACTATTACGTTAGACACAGGATCAGAAACTGGTGCTGTTGTACTTACAGGTGACCTTACAGTACAAGGCAATACTACAACTGTTAACTCTGAAAATTTAGATTTAAAAGATAATATCATTACACTAAACAAAGGCGAAAGTGGTGCAGGTGTTACTCTTAATGTAGCAGGTATTGAAATTGATAGAGGAACAGAAGTTAATAGTAAATTATTGTATGATGAAACTTTAACTTATGCAGATCCAGTAACGCAAACTACAAAAAACGGCTCTTGGCATTTTGTAGATCATGCAGGTGCAACATTAGGTATAAGAACTAACAGTATTCACACTGGCGGCGGAACACTAAACTTAATTAATTCAGGTACTGGTGTTGTTAGTGTAGCAGGAACTAACGATTACGAAAATCAAGTAATTAATGACGATGTACTTACTAACAAAAAGTATGTAGACGATGCTATTGTTTTTGGTATTCAAAATATTAACATTCAGAAAATTCAAAGAGGTGATACATCAATTGAAGTTATTGATGATTCAGTAGACGGCGGAACTAGTGCATTAAAAATTAAAGTTAATAATAGTGAATCTGCTATTTTTAGAGAAACTAGTTCAGAAATTGAAAATATTTTATTTGAAAATGCAACAATTACTACAACTACCAGTGCAACAGATTTAACACTAAGTAGTAATGGAACAGATTTTGTTAAACTTGACGGAGTATTAAAAATGCCAAACCAAGCTTCAAGTAAAGGAGCAGTTAGCGGACATCTTTTAGTTTACGGAAAAACAGAAAGCTACGGTGATACAGGAGTGTATTACACAAATGCTAACGGTGGCACTGATGAATTAATAAATACAAATAGGAGCATACTGTATAGTATGTTATTTTAAGGACAGAAAAATATGGCGATAGTAAACGGGCAAATAGCAACTACAGATACAACATTATTAACTGTACCATCAGGTAAAAGATATGCAATTACAACAATGTTGTTTTGTAATACTGCATCTGTTGATACAGGTGGAAGTAATGATACAAATTTTGATTTGCACATTGTTCCAAACGGTCAAACAAAAGGTACTTCAAATCCAAATGCTAATATAGTATGTAATAATCTAGTTGTAGCAGGCGCTGATACATTTACATTTGACACAGAAAAACTTATGCTAGAAGCAGGAGACTCAGTTGTTGCAGTTAGTCAAGCACCTGCTAATTTAGTTGCTACGGTTAGTTATTTGGAAGTATAAAATGCGTTATTTAAAACGACAAAATACAAATGCTAGAGGTATTAATACAGACGGTCAAGGTCTTGATATTAATCTCTTAGGCGAAGCAGTATTTAATATGGAAAGATCAATAACTATTCCAAAAGGTAGTACAGCTAGACGACCAGCAACACCAGCAGAAGGCATGATGCGTTACAATACTGATGAGGTAAACTTTGAAGTTTATCAAAACTCAACATGGAAACCTATGCGTTTTAAAGAACCTATTACTATTACTAATCAAAATTTAGGAAACGGAAACGGAACAGAAACAACATTTGGACCATTAAATAGTGGAGATTCGTTTTTTCCTGTGCCTATTGCAGAATCAAACATACTTGTTATGATTGAAAACGTTTTCCAACTAGCAGTTACTAACTATACTCTAGTACAAAATCCAAGTTCAGGTCCAGGTGCACCATATGCCGCAGGCTGGTATCTAGTATTTGGAACTCCAGTACCCAACGGAAAACCAGTCAACGTTCTACACAACTTCGATAAGTAAATTCCTATAAATAGTATTATACAATTGAGAGGGAATCAATGGCGCAAGTTGCACGAATAGGCGGACAGCTACTACAAGATAACTTACAAAGAGAATTAGCAGACCTTGCGTTTGATACAGATCTTCTTGTCGTTAGTACCGACGGCACTTTAGGTATTGGTACTACAACAACCCCAAGAAATTTAACAATTAGTGGTACAATGCGTACTGCATCGGGTAGTAGTGATCCTGATATTGTTTTTGGAAACAGTTTAAAAGTAGGTGATCTTACACTTGCTACTACAGGTATTAGCACAGCAAGTGGTAACATTACTTTAAAATCAACACATCCTGCAGGATTTATTACTACAGGTGGTATTGGATCTTATAATTTTGCTGTTAAAAAAGATACACAAGCAGGTAATACTGCAAGTCTTATAGCACTACAAACTAACGGATCTATTGGATTACGATCAACAAAATTTGCTGGTATGACAGTTGCCTGGAACACAAATGGCAATTACGGAGAATATTGGTATCCAGGACCTAAAGATAGTCCAGCGGCACCTGATAATGATTGTGATAGATTACAAGCAGAAGCACAAGCATTGTCGAGTGGATCACCAACAGCTGAACAAATTTTAATTTTTGATTTTACTGGTAACGGAGTTATTGAAGCTGATGATGTACTTAAAATAGGACAATTAAATACAGCTTGGTATAATAATCAAAAAAATGCGGCAATTAGAGTACTTAGTGATCATGCTAATCCAGAAAAATTTAAAGAATATATTCAAGCAAATTATCCTCGATCAGTACCTAGAACATTACAATTACAAACAGGTAATAAAGTAGAAATTACTGGCAACATACATGCAACAGGAGATATTTCTTACGGTGGTGATACTATTACACTTGGTGATGATTCTACTGATACAGCAACATTTCTTGCAGATTTTAAAACTAACTTAATACCAGATGATAGTAATAGATTTCATATTGGTAAAGATGATGATTCTACAGGACCACAAAAAGGATTTACTCTTTTTACAACAGACTTAGTTACAGACTCAATGAATGCACGTGGTTTGATCTACCAAGGTATTGAGCTTAGTAAATCAGTTGGAGTTATTTTTGTATCAACTAATAGTGGTAATGATAACAATAGAGGTACAACACCTACAGGTCCTTTTGCAACAATTACAAAAGCATTAAGTATAGCAGGCGACGGAGCCATTGTTTATGTATATCCAGGACAGTATCAAGAAACTTTTCCTTTAACAGTTCCTGAAGGAGTTACATTACAAGGAGAAAGTTTACGCTCGGTAGAAATTTATCCAACGTCTGCAACACAAAGTAAAGATGCATTTTTACTTAATGCAAATTCAACAGTTGAAAATCTTACAATCAAAGATTTTTATTACGATTCAGGTAATAATACAGGATATGGATTTAGATATGCACCAAACTATACAGATCAATTAGCTTCTGGTAAAATTGCAAGGTCACCTTATATTAGAAATTGCACAGTTATCACACAAGGTACAACTACAAGTGCAAGTGATCCAAGAGGATTTGCAAGTGGTGATGCAGGTAAAGGAGCATTAGTTGACGGAAGTGGAGTTAATCAACAAAGTGTAAGTGCAAATATGTTATTTCATGCAGTTACATTTATTACACCAGGCGTTGATGGGTTAACTATAAAAGGTGGAGTAAGAGTAGAATGGCTTAATAGTTTTACATACTTTGCAAACAGAGGTTTGTATTTACAACACTCATTAAACCAATATACACCAACAGCAGGAAGTTACGATCCTGTTACTGGCGTAATGAGTTTAACTATCGGCAGTCATTCAATGAGAGTTGGTGAAACAATTACTATCGCAAATAATAGTTTAACTTTTACGTGTGCTCAAGACAGTCATGCAACTGATCATACTTACCCAAGGGCAACAGATCCTTACGCAGGCAAAAAAGTTACAATTACAGAAACAACTGCTACAACGATTACTTGTAACATTGGTGTGTCAAGCAACACAACAGCACACTTATTCAAAAGTGCAACTGCAAATGCTTTAACAGAAGGCACAATGAACGAATTTAGAAGTATTGCAAGTGCGTGTGTTTACGGTAATAAAGGAATCGAAGCAGACGGAAATGGTTGTTTAGCATATCTAATTAATCATAATTTTGCATATATTGGATCCGGCAAAAATGTTACAAACGATAATACAACAGTTATACAAGCAAATGAAGTTATAAAAACAAATAATGCAAATGTATACTTTACAGGACAAGACCAAAGAGGAAACTTTAGGGTTGGAGACAAGTTTTTAGTTGACGTAGAAAACGACAGAACTAGTTTTGATATTGAAAGTATATTTGCTACAAACTCACAAGTAAAACTTAAGAGTGATGCACAAACAATTATATTACAATCAGACCAAATTAACTTAGACAATATGTTGCTTACTGGTAATACTATTGCAACTACTAGTTCTGATATGGTACTAGACCCAGCAGGAAATTTAGTATTTAATGGTAATGTTAGTATACCTAATGTTACTACAACTGCTAATTTTAGTGTAGACGGAGCAGTAACTACTATTGGTGATTCTCCAACAGATACTGTAGACTTTAATACACCTTTAAGCCAAGACTTTACTCCTGGATCAAATGATGGTGTGTTAACTCTACCAGGTAATAAAGAAGATCCAAGTTTTTCAATTGATAAAACTTATACACTTACAGCCAACGGTGTAACTTATACATACGGGCCTACTACAAATTCTGACAGAAACTTTTATACAGGTCTTAATAATTTAGGAATACCAGGATTTGCTATGGGAGTAGTGCCGGGTGCATTACCAGTTCCTGTACAAATTACATACACAGCACAAGACGCTGATGATGTTTTAGTATTAGCAGACACAAATGGTTGGACACACGTTGGGTTAACACCAGGTTCATACAGAGCAGACGGAAGTAATATAGGAAATGCATCTCTACGTTGGAGAGAGTTATATAGTAACTCTGCTAATGTTAACGATGTTAGAATACAAACAGGACAAATTAGTACATCTACATCAAATACTAATTTAACATTAAGTTCAAACGGTACAGGTAAAGTACGTTTAGAAAATATTGAACTTGATGGAAATAGTGTTATTGGACAATATTCTACTAACGGATCATTTGAAGTTTTAGATAGTACTGACGGTACAGGACCTATTATATTTGGCGGATATGCTAGTTTAAAAACAACACTAACAAAATATGTAATGTGTTATAATATTCCTATACTAGCACCTTCTACAGTAGCTGACATTTACTTGTTAAATGCGGCAAGTGTACTTGCAAGTTATCTTGATAATAACTTCGATGGTGTTATTGATAATCCTACATTATATGCTGAATTTTCAGATGGGTTAAGTGGGTTAGTTGTATATACAGACACAACGGAAGAAACTAATTTAGCATCAACACTAGGAGCATTTAAAACACAAAGAACTACTAGTTTATATGCAAGTGAAATGAACTCTGGATTAGGAGATGGATATAGTAATACTAGAGATGAGTCTTTAGAACGATTATTGAAAACATATATTATTCCAAAATATAATACTTTGTATTCAGCATTATCAACCACAAGGCAAAACGCACTAACTGACGCTATGGATCTTGCACGTGGAGGATATCAAGTTGGAGGATATCCTAATTACAGCTATCCAGCCTTTGCATGGTATACTGACCCAGTAGGACTTTCATATCCAAATTTAGTTATTGAATATTTGTACTTGTTGATTAGTTCTTACTCTGGTGCAAATGATTGGAGAAGTGGACTTCCTTCATTATTTGATCATTATACTAGAAGTCTATTAATTGCTAATGATACTAGTGGAGTTGCTGTAATTACTACATCTGCATATGCACTTCCAATTACAAACAAACCAAGTCATGATTATTGGACATCAGTAACATCTACCCTTGGAGGAACTAGCAGAGATATTAGTTTTGCACCGGCGGCTAACTTAACAATAGATGCTAACCAAGTACTAAAATTACCATCTGGTACTAACGCACAGCGACCAAACGTTACAGGCGGCCTAAGATATAATACTGATACTTTAGCTTTTGAGGGTGTAGTAAACGCAGGTGCTGTTGCTCTAGAAGGTATAATCAGTACAGATAGAAAAACTAAAATGGATCTTGATACTAATGATGATCAATTTACTTTTGTTACAAATAATAACAGTAATCATATTCTTAACGGAACAAAATTATCATCAACTGGATTTAGTAGTGGGCATAAATTTAGCATCGACGGAAACATTGTATCAAGCGATGAAACTGACGGAACTTCAGTGCTTAGATCAAACGGAACTGGGTGGACAACTATTGAAAATGTACATTTCCAAGATAGTAATTTACTTAACTATAGTAATGACAATTTTATTTTTAATTTAACAAATACTACCGGAAATGCATACTTAAAAATTGAAAATGTAAACGGTTTAGTACCTCCTTTAGGTACATCAGGACAACGACCAGGAACTCCTGAAGTAGGAAATACACGTTATAATACAACACTTGAATATCTTGAAACTTGGAACGGAACTAAATGGATTAATGCGGCTGGAGAAGTTACAAGTATTGCAGAAAGTGATGTTGAAGAATTAGCGTATGTATTCAACCTTATATTAGATTAATTTTCCATTTAAGCTAAATACTATTAATGCAATAAAGTAGATCGACCAATCTAGATTGCAGTACAAACTGTGGCTAGCCGGCAAAGAGCAACTATTTAAGCTGAGAATCAGGTTAGAGGGACAGGATCCCCGTATAAGGAGAGAAGATGGCAATTGGTCGCATATCGGGTCCGCTCTTAAAGTCCAATCTACTACGTAACGGTGTAGATCTAGCTTTTGAGACCGACCTATTATACTTAGATGTAACGAACCGTCGAATCGGTGTAAAAACCACCAATCCTGCTTATACGTTAGACGTCCAAGGCGTTGCTAGAGTAACAGATCTAGAAATCACAAACAACACATTCCAAGTAGGTAATGTAACACTTGATGGTGGTACAGGTACTATATCTACATCCGCACAAGAATTTTCTATTGCAACAGCAGACAATACTATTGTTGGTAATAGAGTTATTGTTGGCGACTTAGAAATTAATAATTCCTTTATTGAAAATACAAATACAAATGATGATTTGTATATCCGTGCTAACGGCACTGGAAGTATTAATATTGAAGGTAACACAACTATTACAGGTAACTTACATGCAACTGGTAATATTAGTGCAGACGGAAATATACAAATTGGTGACGCAGATACAGATACAATTTTTATTAATGCTGATATTGCTAGTGATATTATGCCAGATGTTGATGCTACTTACAATTTAGGTAGTGCAACAAAAAGATGGGCTACAGGTTATTTTGCAAATACAGTTACAAATACACTTACAACAAACGACTTAACGTTTGGTGATATTAATCTTATTTCTACACCAGGAAATATTATATATGTTGCAACAAATGGTAACGATAGTAAGCCAGGCGCTCACCCTGCAGATCCAGTTTTAACAATTACAAAAGCATTACAACTCGCAGGAATGGGAGATACAGTTTACATATATCCAGGACAATACCAAGAAGTATTTCCTATGGTAGTTCCAGCAGGAGTTACAATTAAAGGACACAGTTTACGTTCAGTTGAAATTAGTCCTACTAGTGGAACACAAAGTAACGATGCATTTTTATTAAATGGCGACACAGCAGTTGAAGAAGTAACTATTAAAGATTTTTATTTTAATAGTGGTGCAAATACAGGTTACGCATTTAAATTTAACAACAATTTTAGAGTATTTTCAAGAAGTCCATATATTAGAAACGTAACAGTTATTACAAAAGGTACAACTACATCAAACACTGATCCAAGAGGATTTGCAAGTGGTGATGCTGGTAAAGGTTGTTACTTAGATGGAGCAGTTGCACACCCTGATTCAAGAGAAGCTGGATGCTTATTCCATGCAGTTACATTTATTACTCCAGGCGTTGGCGGACTTAAAATGACTAACGGTGCAAGAGTAGAATGGTTAAACTGTTTTACTTACTTTGCAGATAAAGGTATTGAAATAGTTGACGGGACAGCAGGATTAAAGGGTGATGGAAAAACAAGAATTAAATATTCAGGACATGCAGGTAACGCAGTAGCCGCAGGCCAAACTATTACATTAAAAAATGCCGCAGGCTCAACACTTGCTACAGCAACAATTGAAAGTGTTGACACAAACACAGTAGTTATTGATGGTAAATCTACAGGCTGGATCAAGCCGTTAAGTAGAGCAAAGAAAACAGTTAATGCAAAAGGTAATGCACAAATTACTACAGCTAGTCCAATTAAGTTTGGAACAGGTATGGGACTGTTTGATGGAACAGGCGATTACCTAAGTATCTTTACACAAACAGACTTTGGATTTGGAACAGGCGACTTTAGTATTGAAGGTTGGATATACTTAACTGATACTACAGGTACTGAAACAATTTTTGATATGAGAGCAGGAACAGCAACTGATAATGCACTACATTTTTATACAGTTGATGGTGTTCCTAAAGTTGACATTGGAAATACACTAACACTTAACGCTCCAAGTGCTACATTGCCTAGCACTAATTTTAATCACTGGACTATTAGTAGAGTGGGCGGATCTTTAAGAATGTTTATTGACGGATCACAAGTTGACATTGCATCAGTTGGAACAGACTTAGGAACAACAAAGCCAATGTACATCGGTGGAACTTATGCAGGTGCACAATCATTAAATGGTAGAATGGATGACTTTAGAGTTAAAAAAGGCGTAGGTGTTTCAAGTGCTTATACTAATCCAACTGCGTCTGTTATAGTTGACAACGATACTGTACTAATGTTAAGATTTAACGGATTAAATGCTAGTCAAGTTATTGACGATGATGATACATTTATACAAGACATTGACTTTAGTGGTGGCGGAACAGCAACAGCATTAACATTAATTGATCACTCCGACTTTGGAGGAGAGCTTAGAAGTATTGCAAGTGCAAGTGTTTATGGAAACTACGGAATAGTTGGAGACGGTCCGGGTGTAGTAGTTTATGCTATTGGAATGAATCTAGCTTATATTGGAACTGGTAAAGATGTTACTAACGATAGTTCAAGTGTAATACAAGCAAATGAAGTTGTTGCTAATAACGATGCAAACGTATACTTTAGTACAGTTGATCATAAAGGCGACTTTAGGGTTGGCGATTTATTTAAAATTGATCAACAAACTGGTGAAGTAACATTTACAAATGCAGAATTTTTATTTAATAACAACCAAGGTATTACTTTTACTGACGGATCTACTACAACAATTATTGACGGAACAAAAATACAAACTGGAAATATAAAAATTACTGGAAATACTATTTCAAGTATAACTGGTGATATTAATCTTACAGCATCATCTGGACAAATTAATATACAAGATAATACGTCAATTACAGGAAATTTAGCAGTAGCAGGAAATGTTACTGTAGGCGGTAACATTACTTTAGGTGACGAAACTACTGACACTATTAGTATTAATGCAAGAATTGATAGTGATTTGATTCCATCTGCTGATAACACTTACAAACTAGGTACTTCAACTCAGGCGTGGAGTGAAGTAAATGTTGGCAAAGCGATTATAGATGATATTACAATTGACAATAGTACTATCCAAACTACAGCAAGTAACGGCAATTTAAATTTTGCGGCAAACGGTTCAGGTAAAATTGTTATTGATAACTTACAGTTTACTTCAAATATTATTTCAACATCTAGCGGAGATATTGTACTTGATCCTAGTAGCGAAACTGTTACAGTTGATTCAACAGGAACAATAGTACTTCCAAAAGGTACTACAGCACAACGTCCTGGATCACCAACAGCAGGAATGATTAGATATAACACACAAACCGAAGTTTTTGAAGCATATACTAATGCTTGGAACACATTAGGTGGTGTATTTGATGCTGATAGAGATACTTACATTACTCCAGAATTAACTCCAGGTGCAAACGATAACACACTGAGATTTTATGCAGGAAATACACTAGTAGCTGATGTAAGTACTGAAAGATTTAACGTAGCAAGATTAGAAGTTGATGATATTGCTATACACGGTAACATTTTAGAAACAACTACAACTAACCAAAACTTGCTTTTACGTGCAGACGGATCAGGTTATGTAGCCATAGAAAACTTTAGTTTTAATGGAAATCAGATAACTAATACTGTAGACGGTGCAGTTACAACGTTAAAGCAAAACGGAACAGGATACTTTAAAATTGAAGGTAATGGTGGTTTTGTTATTCCGGTGGGAACTAATGCTAATAGACACCCAACACCAGAGTTAGGAATGATGAGATATAACTCTGTAGAAGATAGGGTTGAAATTTATGATATTGGTAATAACTGGGTTTCAGTTGCAGGTTCAACAGGAGCTGTTTCGTTTAATGATGCAGAGGAAATAGCAATTAAACTTGCACTAACTATATAGGAAAAGAAGATGGCAACTAATTTTAAAAACGTAATAACAAAACAAGTTGGAACCGAACGAGTAGCAGTTTACACATGTCCGGCGGCGACTAGCAGTACAGTTATTGGTTTAAACCTAGCAAACTTAACAGACGGAATGGTAAACTGTAGTATTGAAATTGCAGATGAAGCAAGTTCAATAGGATTTTTAGTAAAAGATATGCCAATTCCACCAAATTCAGCATTGAAACCAATTGGTAAAGGTGAAAAAATTGTTTTAGATGCAACAAATGTTTTATATGTAACAACGGATACTAGCGATTCTGTCGATGTTATCCTTAGCTTAGTGGAGATTGTATAATGGCTGATAATTTTTTAGGAACAAGTATAAGTGATATGGTCAATCAGACCGATTCGAGATACTTTTATGGATTACGTAGAACTGATGATGGAGAACTTTTTATGGGTAAAGTAGACCAAATGAAAAGTCATGAAAGCATACAAATTAATAAAGAAGGCGATCCGTCACAAAACTATGAAGATTTTCAACAAGGTGAAGACTTTTTTGAAGGCAGAGATGTTAAACATGCAAAAGTGTTTACAAATTTAAACTACGAACAATATAGATGGGATAACAGAAGTTTATTTTACTATATTGACGATAGTGGAAATTTAGTAGTGCGTGTAAACGAAGGGTATACATACCCTACAGGAGTTTAAATAAATATAACTAACAAAGGTTATTAGGAAGAAAAAATGGCAGATTTTAAACTAAGCAGAATTAGATTTACATGGAAAGGCGTCTGGGCTTCAGGTTCAGATTACTTAGTAGATGATATGGTGGAACACGGAGGTGGAACTTATGTTGCACTTAGAACACACACATCAGCTACATTTTACAACGATTTAGGGGGAACAGACGTTACACCAGCTAGTCCGAAATGGGTTAAGCAAACTGAAGGTGTTGAATGGACAGGCGACTGGGCAGTTAGCACAGAATACGCACTAGGAGCCCTTGTAAGATACGGATCATCAATTTACCAATGTACAGAAGCACACCAATCTGCCGCAACGTTTTCTTCTGGTACAGACGGACTAGTTGCTGATATAACTAAATGGACATTGGTTAGTGTTACTAGTGCAGACTGGAAAAACATATGGACTACAAACACATTATATAGAACCAATGACTTAGTTAGATATAATGGTAAAGTTTATAAAGCTAAAAATCAGCACGTTTCTGCCGCAAATACATTACAAGGTCTTGAAGCTAATCAAAGTGATTGGGAAATTTTATCAGATAACGAAGCATGGACAGGTAGTTGGTCAATTGGTACACGTTATCGTGTAAATGACTTAACTAAGTACGGTGGTATTGTTTATAAATGTATACAAGGACACACATCATCAGATAACCTTACACTAGGACTAGAAGAAGATCAATCTAAATGGACTATTCAAGTTGAAGGTATTGAGTACAAATCAAGTTGGGCAGAACTAACAAGATATAAAGTTAACGACGTTGTAAGACGTGGTGGAAACTTAATGAAATGTATTTCAGGACACACTTCATCTGCAACTACAGGCGGATTTGCAATAGATTATGCCGCAAGTAAATGGGTAGTATTTTTACCTGGATCAGAGTATGAAGGTGTATGGTCAGAAATTAAACAATATCAACCAAATGACTTAGCTTTATACGGCGGATATGTTTATAAAGCAACTACTTACAATATAAATTCAGCGCCAGGAATAAATCCAACTGACTGGAGTCTTACATTTGAAGGTTATAATATGAAAGAAGACTGGAACCACATTGGTACAGATTCTTCGTTCGTTGATTATAAAACAGGTGACGTTGTTAGACACGGCGGCGGATTATATGTTGCATTAAAAGATAGTAACAATATACAACCAGATCAAAATCCAGACACTTGGGAATTAGTTGTTGATGGTAGAAAATTTAAAGACACATGGCAAGACGATACAGAATACTTTAGAAATGATATTGTAACATGGCAAGGTACTTCTTATATTGCACTACAGTATCATAGATCAACTGAATCAGCATCACGTCCAGACATTGATGTAGAACAACCAGATCAAAATTATTGGAAAATAATGATCCTTGGTACAAGAACAAATAAACTTGCAAGACTAGGTGACTTAAAAACATTTGAAGATCAAGACTCAACAGCAGTTGATACAGCTCGTTTAGCAATCGGAACAACAGGACAAACACTTAGAGCATACGGAACAGGACTTCCTGGATGGGATACGTTAGATACACAAGATAACGTATACTACGTTGGTCAAAACGGTGTTGACTCTGAAGGCTCTGGTAAATCATGGAACTCACCATTTAAAACAATCGGGTTTGCAATGAAGTACATGTTAAGAGATGAAAAAAATAGAATTGGAAGAGGAACTGATTCAGATACTCCGCAAGGAAATCAACAGTTTATCGGTAATGCTTCTTTTGCAGTTGGCAGTAGAGATTTAACATCAACTACATTTAGAATTACAATACCTACAGAAAGCGAACCTCATGTTTATAGAGATGGCGGACGCATTACTAAACCTGACAACAGTATAGTAAATGTTTCAAATGCGGCATTTGATAATAAATTAGGACATATTATTGTAACTACAGACGCCGCACATGGATTAAGCGTAGGTGATACAATTACTGTTGAGGGCTTAAGATTTAACGTACAAAATGGTGTTAAAATAATTCCGGCTACCTTTGATGGTATTGAACAAAGATCTTTATTAACTGGACCGGGTGCTAAGTCAACTACTATTATTAAAACATCAACAGATCATGGATTAAGCGTAGGCGACAAAGTTGCAGTCAGTGATGCATACTTTGATTGTTCAGCAGGAACTAAAAAATATCCGTTTACAACTTCACAAGGTGCATTTACCGTAAGTGGAGTTAACTTAACAACTAACACATTTGAAGTGTATCTAGGAACTAGTAAAACAGATCAAAATTATAAGTCAGGTGGTATTGTTAAATTAGGCGACGGAACTAGAAAAAATATTACAGGGTTTGTTTATAATAAAACAACAGGTATAGGTACAGTTACATGTGCCAATCATACATTAACAGGTGGCGATACATGTAACTTATACAATATTATTACAACTTGTAAGTATGGAACAAAAGTTTATCCAGCGGCTCCTGATTCAGGAATTTACAGACTTAATGTATCATCACAAACTGATACATTGCAAATCTTTTTACACCCAAATAGCTTACAGCATACATTTAGACCAGATTTAGGAACACCAACAGTAGCAGGAGTTACTGAAACTGCTGGCACAACAATTAATGTTAATGCGGCAACATACGATAACGTTACTGGGCTAATGACAATAACAACAGCATCAGCTCATGGTAGAACAGATGGGGACTTAGTTAAAATAAACCCAATGGTTATGAATTGTCCACAAGGTACAAAATCATATCCAGATACTGCTAAAAACTCGGGTGTATATAAAGTTTACGATGTACCTACAACTACTTCGTATACAATCTTTGTAGGTAAAAGTAACTATGTACACACATATGTAAGTGGTGGTGGATCAACTCCGGTTACTTACACACAAGGTTCAACTAAATCTATTGCATCATTTTCTTACACAACAACAACTACAAAAGGTAGTGCGATTGTTAGAGTTGCGGCAGGAGATTATCCAGAAATACTTCCAATCAGTATTCCAGCAAACGTTGCACTAGTTGGTTCAGAATTAAGATCAACTACTGTTCGTCCTGCAATTCAAGGTACAGATGTTGTAGCAGGAGAAGTTACAGCTATAGATCCTAATCCAGAAAACTTAACTGTTCCATCAGACAATAATAGAAACGATATGTTTTATGTTAGAAATGGTGGCGGAATACGTAACATGACACTTAAAGGATTAACAGGAACACTAGGCGAAGCAAATTCTTATGGAACTAAACGTCCAACAGGCGGATCATTTGTTTCACTAGATCCAGGAACAGGACCAAACGATTCAAGTGTTTGGATTACTGATCAATCAAGTTATATCCAAGGTGTTACTACAATAGGTGATAACTGTGTTGGTATGAAGATTGACGGATCGTTACATGCGGCAGGTAATAAATCAATTGTTGCAAACGACTTTACACAAGTTTTATCAGATGGTATCGGTTACTGGGCAACAAACTTAGGACGTTCAGAGCTTGTATCAGTGTTTACGTATTATGCACATATTGGATATCTAGCAGAAGACGGTGGCATACTTAGAGCTACAAACGGTAACAACTCGTACGGAGACTTTGGATCAGTATCTGAAGGTTACGACACAACAGAAACACCACAAACTGCATCAGTAAACAACAGAACAGGTCATGCAACAGTTGAAGATGTAGTTAGTAACGGAACACAAATATTTGCTTTAGCATATGATAATGCAGGCGAAACATATACAAATGCTACAACTTCAGTAATAGGATCGGGTATAGATCTTGATATGAGATATGAAGAATTTAGAGACGGTGGTATTGCTAAAATCGACTTAGAGAAACCAGAAGATAGTACTAACATTGGTGGTAGAGGATTTAAATTTGCAACTAACAGAGCACAGGGCGGTAACCTATCACAGATTACATTATCAGGTGCAGAAGCTAGAACATCAGCACAGATGAATGGCTTGAGAATTATGATTACTAGTGGTACAGGTACAGGTCAATATGGTTATATTTGGAACTATAATGCCGCAACTAAGGTTGCAAACATTTATAGAGAATCAGATAATCAACCAGGCTGGGATAATGTTATACACGGTAAAGTAAATGCTATTGCACTAGATGCAACTACAGGATACGAATACGAAGCTAGAGTTTCAGTAGCAGAGCCAAATTGGGCTGTTACAACAACAGCAACACATACAGGTATTGTTGATGTTGGATTTAGTAGTGGACTAGGATTATACTACTACGCACAGCAAGGTACTGATAACTTTATGACATCATCGGACGGAACAACATTTAGCCAACTAGATACTGGATTTAGTAAGCAATGGCAATGTATGGCAAAAACAGGTCCAATTATTATGGCACTTGCAAATAACGATGCTGAAATGGTTTATTCAAATGATGGAGTAAATTGGGATAATACTAGCTTACCAGGAGCAGGAGACTTTAAGAAAATTTCAGTTGGTGGATCAACTGGTACTACTGTAATGGTTGCTATGGATAATAGCAATACTATTTACAAAGGTACAATTACAACAGATAACGGATCAACAGTTGCACCTCAAAATTGGACATCACTTACAGGAACAGGTATTGTTGCTGGTAAAGATGTTGCGGGATTAGCATATGGACTTGGTAGATGGATTATACTTTACACAGATGGTTACGGTGCATATTCAGATAATGAAGGAACTACTTGGACACAGTTAAACCTTTCAACTAACTTAGACGGTGGAGGAGAAGCATTTAGCGGACTAGTATATGGTAATAATGCTTGGGTAGCTTCAATGAATCAAGCAGACAGATTATTTTATTCTTCAGGAAAAGATAATGCATGGTTTGATTCAAACTTAGTTGGAGACTCAGGTAGAGAAGATTATCAAGTTGCATACTCACAAGGTGCTTATGTAGTTGTAAGCAGTACAGGAACTACATTAACATCATCAAACGCAGTTACTTGGACAATTAGAGGTACTAACCAAAACTGTAATGCTATTGTTGGCGGTGTACAAAATAATGTTCCGACTTGGGTAGCTACAAGTAATACTGCACAAGCAACTAAAATTACAGGCGGAGCAACAGCATTTATTAGATGTGAAATCAAAGCAGGAAAAGTTGATAAGTTTAAAATTTATCATCCTGGAAGCGGATACACAGTTGCACCAACTGTTACAATTTATGACCCAGAAGGATATGGTGAGCCATACATTACTGTAAGAACTGCTAATGGAGTGTTACCACAACCAGAATTTTATAATAGAGGATCAGGATACTTGTCAGCTATTGTAACACTTACTGGTAACGGTTATGCTGAAGTTAGACAAGTTGGTAATATTATGAAAATTAGCGGATTAAGTTTAGTTCCTGGACCAGGTGCTAACGTAAGATTTGCAACTCAACCTGATACAATTTATAGATTAGTTAAGGTTACTGCACAAAGCGGTGTAGCACCAAATATTAATATTACATTCCAAATTAGTCCGGTTATAACTACAACACTTGCACCAGCACATGCTGAAGCAGTTACAATACGTGAAAGATATAGTAGCTGTAGACTTACAGGACACGACTTCTTAGACATTGGTACAGGTAACTTTGCAAGTACTAACTATCCAGGACTTTATGTATTTGGGCAATCAGCATCCAATGAAACAAGACAAGCAAACGAAGTAGTTGAAGCAAATGGTGGTAGAGTGTTCTACACAAGTACAGACCAAGATGGTAACTATAGAGTTGGTGAACTATTTAGAGTTTCACAGGCACAGGGTGGAGTTACATTAAATGCAGACTTCTTTAATTTAGAAGGATTAGACGAAATTAGGTTAGGTGGAATTAGAGTTGGAGGAACACAAGCTGTTGTTAAAGAATTTAGTACTGATAACACATTTGTTGCAAACTCAGATGAGATTGTTCCAACACAAAGAGCACTAAAAGCCTATATTGAAAATAGATTTACTGGCGGTGGTTCAAATCTATTTACTAACAAACTTACCGCAGGACAGTCAATACTAGAAGGAACTACGTATTCAAACACAGCTGGATCTAACAATGTAAATGCATTTGTTACAGTGGATAAAGTAATGGATATTCAAGGATCTTTAGGCGGAGGACTAGCCGCAATGAACATGTTCATGTCTAGCAGAGTTGAACGAGATGACTTTAACGGATAATGATAAATATGTATAATACCAAGGAAAAACGGAGCAAATAAATGGCAGAATTTAAGCTAGGTAGAATTAGGTTTATATGGAAAGGTGACTGGGCAAGTACAACAGCATTCTTAAAAGATGATGTTATTAGGTACGGTGGACGTACTTATGTTTGTGTATCAGGACACACTTCAACTACTAATTTCTACAACGACCTTACTAACTGGAACAAGTTTAGTGATGGTACCCAATGGAAAAGTGATTG
>MDTG01087639.1_pt1 | contig 17625 bp, 14 predicted proteins | sample 811421 | NCBI WGS metagenome assembly MDTG01 (sample SAMN05326645, study PRJNA326480) | marine metagenome | isolation source: seawater | place: Pacific Ocean: South East | collected 2011
GCTCAATACGGCCCTCAAAAGCTTCATTTGGATAGGCGTCAACGGAAACAGCCACGGTTTGACCCTCCTTCAACCGACGTACTTGAGTTTCCTTGATATTGGCCTCAATCCAGATGCGGTCTGGATCGTGGGCCAGAACAAGGCGCTGTCCCGGCGTCACGTATTCTCCCACGTTAACGAAGCGCCTGTCGACGATCCCTTTAAGCGGGCTCTCAATGATCCGATCCTCGATGTCCAGCGTCTGACGTTTAATCTTCGCTGTAATCTCCGCCTCGCGCGTAACTAGAACGGCCAAATCCCCAGCTAAAACATCGAGCTTGGCGCGTTCCGCCTCTGCTTGCTTAACATGCGCGCGCGCGCCCTTCACCTTGGCCGCGGCGATCTCGTGTTCCCGTTCAATGCGTTGGAGCTTTTGTTCTGCCTGGTCCATCTGGCGGCGCGACGCCACCTTTTGCTGGAACAGCCGTGTGGTCCGCTCCACTTCCCGCTTCGCCAAATCCAACTGGGGCCCAAGACTGGAGACCATGACCTGCGCCGCCGACAGCTCGGACCGTTCCGCTACCAATTGTGAGTCAGTCTGCCGCCGCACTAAGTCCTGCTGTGCTTTGACACGTGTCTTTTCCGCGCCCACGCCCTCCCGCTGGGCGTTCAATTCGTCAATGATGACGCGCGCCTCGCGGTCGTCTACAACCATCAACGCCGTCCCCTTTTCAATGGCCTGACCTTCCTCGGCAGCGACCTCGATAATCCAGCCAGCGACCCGGCTGGAAATCGTGATCATATCGGACTGAATGCGGGCGTCTTCCTCATGCAGAGAGACGGTTCGTTCCTGAAATTCCTGATACCCAAAGTAACCGGCAACGAAGAAAGTGGCGAGCAGGACCAACAATGTCGGTGGTGGGCCACGTCGACTAGGCGCCAATGGCTTCGTACTGCCATTGGCGTCCGTTTCGCCCTTTGTAGGATCGTCTTTTGGCATGCCCGCGCCGATGATTTTGCTATGTGGATCGGTATTTTCCTCCCTGAAACAATTCTTGGCAATCTCATCGCGACGGGGGGCGTTTCATTCTCTTACCGTCACCTTGACGGTTTTGTCGGACCTCTCCAAGATCGCTCATGATTCAGGAAGGAGGCCCAATGATGGATGCGGCCAGAACTACCAATCTTGGCAATATTTTTGATCTTGCCGCTGCCGGCGAACGGAATGCCCTGATTGATTGCCGCAAATGGGACAACCCACGAAAATACACCCACGGCGAACTGCACGCCCAGGCCAACGCGTGCGCGCGTGGCCTAATTGCCCGCGGCCTGCAACCCGGCCAGTCCGTGGCCCTGCTGTCCGCAAACCGCGCAGAATTCATGATCGCCTTCATGGGCATCTTGCGTGCAGGACTGATCGCCGTGCCCATCAACCATAAGTTTTCCGCTGAGATCATCACATTCATTCTCGTGGATGCCGATGTCCGCCTCACCATCTGTGACGCCGAACGGGCTGCTGGACTTCGGTCCGAGGTTCAAGTTGTCAGTTTTGACGCAGATGGCGACACCAGCTTTGATGCCCTCCTAGAGCCTGGAACCTTTGATGTGTACGAGGCTAGCGAAACGGACGTCGCTATGATCCTATATACTTCTGGATCTACGGGCCGCCCAAAAGGCGTGCCGCTGACCCATTCGGGACATCTCTGGGCGCTACGTTCGCGCCTGGGCGCATTCGATAAGCACCGATTGTTAGTCGCCGCGCCACTTTACCACATGAACGCGTTATGCGTTTCTCTCGTTGCTTGGGGGTCGAGGGCGCAAATCGTCTTGCTACCGGAGTTTACGGCCGAGACCTACATCGCCGCCATTGATCGCTTCCAATGCACTTGGATCACGTCCGTGCCGACCATGCTAGCCATGGTGTTCGTCGATCCGTCATTGACAGAAAAGGCCGATCTATCCTCAGTAAGTGTCGTTCGCATGGGTTCGGCGCCCGTGTCGCCAAAGCTGTGGGCGCACGTGGAAGCCACCTTTTCTGGCGCTAGTATTATGAACGGCTACGGCACTACGGAGTCGGGCCCCGTTGTATTCGGCGCCCGCGACGGTGTTGCTCCGCCGCCTACCTCAGTCGGTTGGGTCATCCCAGGCGTTGGCGCAAAGCTGATAGATTCAAACGGCAACGAAGCCGACCAAGGCGAGCTCTGGCATAAATGCCCGGCAAACTCGCCGGGTTATTTAAACCTTCCGGGAAAAACGGCGGAGGTATTCACGAAGGACGGCTGGTACAAGACCGGCGACGTGTTTCGCCGCGACGTGGATGGCGCGCACTATTTCGTCGGGCGGACGGACGACATGTTCAACTGCGGCGGCGAAAATATCTATCCAGCGGATGTGGAGGCAATTTTGGTTTCGCATCCGGATATCGACCAGGCCTGCGTGGTCCCCGTCCCTGACGAGATCAAGGGCATGAAACCCGTCGCCTTCACCGTCCCCCGGGCCGGCAAATCCATCGACGAGAACCTGGTCAAGCAACACGCGCTGGCCAACGGCCCGGCCTACCAGCACCCTCGTCGCGTTCTGGTGATGAATGAACTGCCCCTGGCTGGTCCGGGGAAGGTCGACCGCAAGGCATTGGCCGAAAAAGCCCAGCAGTTGTGGCCGCCTGGGACGGTTTAGGCGTTACGCTGGGCCTTGTCCTTATCGGACGCGGCCTTGGCCATAGTCTTGATCTCTTCCCATTCCTCATTTGAACGCCCGGTGAGGTGGACGTAATTGCCTCCGTTCCCCAGATGACCAGCCCCGTCGATGGCAATGGTTTGTCCGGTCAGATATTCACACCCGTCGGCGACTAAAAACACAGCGAGATTCCGCAGTTCATGCATTTCGCCGTAGCGTCCCATGGGCACGCGGGCAATGTCTTTCGCCTCACCTTCAGTTTTCGCCTCCGGGCGCAAGCGAGCCCACGCCCCTTCCGTAGGAAACGGCCCCGGTGCGATGGCGTTGAGGCGAATACCGTATTTGGCCCATTCCACAGCGAGAGACTTGGTCATTGCATGGACCCCCGCCTTCGACATGGCCGAGGGCACCACGTAAGGACTACCCGACCATATCCAGGTCACTAAGATAGAGACGACGCTGCCGATGAGTTCCTGCTCTATCCAGCGCCGGCCCACCGCATGGGTAGCGTAGTAGGTCCCATGAAAGACAGTCGACGCCACAGCATCAAAGCCCCGAGGCGACAGCTTATCTGTGGGGCTCATGATTTGGCCAGCGGCATTGTTAACCAGAGCGGTCAGAGGTCCGGAATCAGTCCAGATCGCCTCAACCATTTCGTCGACCGCGCCAGCAGCACGAATATCGGTGGCGTGTGCAACGACGGTGCCACCGGTGTTTTCCGAAATCGCCGCCGCCGTTTCGTCCAAGACCGCGCCGCGGCGTCCACAGATATGTACCTCGGCACCGAGGGTCGCATAGGCCTCGGTGAATTCGCGCCCGAGGCCGGTACCGCCACCAGTCACAAGAATGCGTTGGCCCTCTAGCAAGTCGTCTTTGAACATGGAAATCACGGCGTCATCCTCCTTGATCAGCCCTTGATTATCTCACCGAGAGGAGAAATCACAAACACCGGGGGTCTATCGGACCTGCAAACTCGTTTCACTCCATAGAGAAGAAATCAAGAAATCGCCCTGATGCACAAGGTCAGGGTCCCGACAACCTTGTCCGAAGCCCGTATCAGGCCGAATAGTCGATTTCCTTGACAGCATCCCAAGCGTGGGCGAATTGACGAACCACCACGATCATAACCGCCATCATATCAACCATGGCACATCACCACCCCCAAGACCCAAGGTCAAAGTTCGCACCGCTAAAACATAAATGAAGTTATGCGAGTCGTAGCGTAAGCGTTTATGACTTAAAACGGGTTGACTGCGTGTGCCCCGTCGACGCTGATCATAGTGCCGCTCACGTAACTGCCCGCATCGGAGCAGAACATAAGGAGTGGCCCGGATAACTCCTCCAACTCGCCGGTGCGTCGGAAGGGGATGCGCTTAATCATGGTCTGGGCGTAGTCACTGCGAAGGTATTCACGGTTCAAGTCCGTCTCGAAATAGCCCGGCGCGATAGCGTTCACGCGGATGCCGTGCTGAGCCCATTCCACAGCCAGAGCGCGAGTCATATGGGCGACGCCAGCCTTGGAGACGGCATAGGGCATGATCCCCGGAGAAACGCGCTTAGACAGCAGCGAGGCAATGGATACGATGCTACCTCCTACTTCAACTTTGACCATACGTTTCGCCGCCTCCTGAGCAACAGCCCACACTCCGGTGAGATTGGTGCCAATGACCTGATTCCAATGTTCCTCGGTGACGTCCAAGGCCATGTCGCGCTGGGCGATGCCTGCGTTATTAACAAGGACGGTCACGGTCCCAACTTCGCGCTCGACAGTCTCAAACGCATCGGCGATGCTTTCCCGATTGGTGACATCCAGGGCGACACGCACAGCCTGACCGCCGGCGGCAGCGATCTCAGACGCCACCTCGGCGATCTTGTCGTCGCGCCGGGCTGCTACAGCCACGGCGGCACCAGCATCCGCCAGCGTAAGCGCGAAGTGCCGGCCTAGGCCACTAGACGCGCCAGTTACCATGGCAACCTTACCGGTCATATCGAAACGGTTCTGCATCACGCCTGCTCCTTGATACGGTCCCGAAGCACGAACTTCTGGATCTTGCCAGTGGACGTTTTCGGCAACTCGCCAAACACGACTTCTGTCGGTGCTTTGAAGCTTGCCATGTTGTCTTTGCAAAACTGAATAATGTCGGCCGGCGCCACTTCGCCCGCGTCCGCCTTGAGGTTAACGAAGGCGGACGGCGTCTCTCCCCACTTATCGTGGGGCTTCGCTACCACAGCGGCTTCCATAACAGCGGGATGCTTGTACAGGATCTCTTCGATCTCCAAAGAGGAGATATTTTCCCCACCGGAGATAATAATGTCCTTGGACCGGTCCTTGACCTCAATGTAATTATCCGAGTGCATTACGCCCAAATCGCCCGTGTGGAACCAGCCATCTTTGAAGGCTAATTCCGTGGCCACTGTGTTTTTAAGATACCCTTTCATAGCAGTGTTGGAGCGGATCATTACCTCACCGATGGTTTCGCCGTCGGCGGGGACAGACTGCATGGTGTCCGGATTCATAACGGCCTGCTCCGTAAGCGTCGGATAGCGCACGCCCTGACGAGCCATCATGGTGGCACGCTCGTCCAAGGGTAGCGCCTCCCAGCTCTCTTGCCAGGCGCAGTAGGTGGATGGACCATAGGTTTCCGTCAGGCCGTACGCGTGGGTGACGCGAAAGCCCATGCGCTCCATGCCCGCTATGATAGCGGACGGCGGCGCGGCGCCGCCAGTAACCACGTCTACTTTCTGAGGGAACTTAACCTTCACGTCATTGGGTGCGTTCACTAACAGATTGAGCACGATGGGCGCGCCACAAAGGTGCGTCACGCTGTGTCTCGCGATCATGGGGAAAATCTGCGCCGGGTCCACATCACGTAGGCAAACATGCGTGCCCCCCGCCGCCGTCACCGCCCAAGTGTAGCACCAACCGTTACAGTGGAACATGGGCAACGTCCACAGATAGACTGAACGGTTGTTCAATGCCGAGACCGCAACGCCCCCCATGGCATTCAAGAACGCCCCCCGATGGTGGTAAACAACGCCTTTCGGATTTCCCGTGGTCCCCGACGTATAATTCAGGCAGATAGCCTGCCATTCATCGTCCGGCATACTCATCGGGTAGGTCGGTTCACCCTCCTCCAGAAAGGCTTCGTAATCCTTTTCACCGATCAGGTCCCCACCATTAGCCAAGGGGTCGTCTACGTCGATGACAATGATGTCCCGATCAAGAATCGACAGGGCTTCACTTACGACAGGTGAAAACTCCCGGTCTGTAATGATCACCTTTGATTCGCCGTGATCCAAAATAAAGGCGATAGTCGACGCGTCGAGCCGATAGTTCAGGGAGTTCAGTACTGCGCCGATCATAGGCACGCCATAGTGAGCCTCCAACATGGGCGGTGTGTTAGGTGACATTAGCGACACCGTATCGCCTTGGCCGATGCCGCGCCCGGCCAAGGCCGATGCCAGCCGCCGGCAACGCGCACCAAACTGGGCATAGGTAAACTGGGTATTTCCGTGGATGAGCGCCGTGCAGACGCCGTAAACCTCCTCGGCCCAGCTCAAAAAACTCAGTGGCGTTAACGCCTGACAATTAGCCGGGTTCTGGGCAAGCCCGACATCAAAGATGCCTTGATTTTGGGACATTCACTTACCTCCCTCGTCATATGACCCAGACATAGCATCCGCGTAACCTGGGAGAAAAGTACGGGCTTAATTAATCGTCGATCGGTGCGCGCCGGACTTTCTGAATTCGGGTCTCACGATAGAGTATGAATAACCCCGCCGCGACGACCATCATCGCTCCCAACACCTTCCAAACGCCGGGCACATCGCCCCAGATTAGATACCCCAGGATCGCCGACCAAACGAGTGACACATACTTTAGCGGTGCCACGGTTGGCCCTTCCGCCAATTGCAGCGCCATCACGATCAACAAGTGCGCCAGGGTCACGAAAATACCGGACAACACGAACAAAGCCCAGTGCTCTGCATTGGGCGCTGGGCCGGACCAAGGCATGGTTGTGGCACCGCCAATCAAGGCCACAACGCTGGTGTAGAACATGACCGTGGTCGCGCTGTCGACGATACCTAGGCGGCGGGTGAGGATATCCCGACTGGCCGAACAAAGCGCAGCAATCAACGGCACAAAAGCCCAGATGGTGAAGGCACTTGATCCTGGCTGGATCATCACCACCACGCCTGCGAACCCGAATAGTACCGCCGACCAGCGCTGCCATCCCACTTTCTCACCCAATAGCCACGGCGACAACGCAGTGAGAAAAATAGGGCTGGTGAATATCAGCGCAGAAGCCTCGGCCAGAGGCAAGTTGATAAACGATAAAGCCACGAACACGCTGGTGACTAGGGCGATCACGCCTCGCCACCACACTCCCTTTGGCTGCTGAAGCTTCAGCGATCGTATTCCCCCATTCCATACGACCAGCGGCAGCAGCGGTAGAAAAGCGAAAAATCCCCTATAAAAAATGATTTCGCCAGCGTGAAAATCGACAATCAAGAGTTTGGTAACGGCGTCCGCGGTCGCCAGCATCAAAATGCCGACGACCATACACGCCATGCCTTTGTACGTATCGGTCGTATTCGTCATACCATGTCCAGAGACGCGACTGCAGTAATATCAGATTTTCGCAGTGCTATTCAGTGTTGGACCATACCCCCGTCGGTGGGTATCGTCACGCTCTAGCGCTTCAAATGGGTTCCAGGGGAGCATTCAGGGCGTTGCCCGGAACCCGAATTCCGCCCCGGTCACCAACAGTAACACTGCCAAAACGATGTTTGTAATGGTCGGGCAATGGCCGCGCACCGGGCACGGCTAACCACAGACGCAACAAATGCCGCCGTCCTTCGCCTGTTCCCCAATCCTCGTAGGCCATACGATCGTGCAGGACCGTGTGGTTGTGAACGAACAGAATGTCGCCCACCTCCAGATTGAAGGTGATGTTGAATCGAGGGTCATCCGCCAAAGCGTCGAAAGCATCAAGCGCCGCAATCTGATTTCTTGTAAGTGGCGGCACGCCAACGAGGCGCGGAGCGGAGCGGATATAGTGCGGCGCGTATAGGGCGGACAATTGTCCTTCGTGCCAGCTGAACACCGGCTGCTGGTAATAAGGTAATCCATCGGCCGTAACCTCGCCCCGCCGATCTACGTAAAGAGGTTTCAGTAACTCCGCCAATAGATCAGGACATTCGGTCCGCATCTCGTTGTAGATGGCCATTGAACTGACGAGGCCTGACTCGCCTCCCCGTTTCGCTGGTTTCAGGCACATAAGACCGGCCACATCGCATGAGTCAGTGTGATAGTTCTGCCGCTCGGTGGTCTGGTAGATGCGTACGTTGGGGTCGTCGCTAGAGAGACCGAGATCGCAAACATGGCCCAAGACATGCCCCTTACCGTTTTGCGACCGAGGCACTCCCATGTGCAGGCCAAGGCCGTAAAAAATTGCCGCCGCCTGGCGGATATTTTCCGGCCCCACCTCCAAGCCACGAATGTGCAAAAGTCCATATCCATTGAGGAGGTCATCAACCCATGTAGCAATGTCTCCGGCCATGGTCGTCAATGAAAAATCCGCTCTCGTTAGACAACCGATATCCTGCGAGCCATCGACGATCGGTGCGGCGGCAGCCTCGATTTCAGCAACCTGATCGGTGCTCAGATCGCGCCGCCATGTGGTAGCCAACTCAAGGTCTGCGCGCATCCAGCCCTGAGGGGCATCCACGGCTGTTGGGAATTCAACTGTGCTCATCCCGCCTGATACCTGACGTCACCGTTGATCATCACCATCTCCACTCCCTGGCTAACCCTTTCCGGCATCTCAAAGGTGGCACGATCAATTATCTTATCAGGATCAAAAAGGACCAGATCCGCTACCATACCCACCTTGATCTGCCCCCGGTCAGCCAAACCGAAACATTCCGCCGGCAGCGCAGTGATCTTGCGCACGGCCTGGCCCATTTCAAAGAGTTTCCGATCGCGGGCATAGTGGCCGAGTACACGGGGAAAGGTCCCCCATAGGCGCGGATGCGGATGGGCGTCCGACGGCATCCCGTCCGAGCCTACCATGCAATGGGAGTGCGTAAGAATACGCTCCAGGTCCTGATCCGACATTTGAAAATAAACTGCCTTGGCGGGTAGCAAGCGGTCGACCGCCACCTCCAAATCGCATTCCCAGTCAGCCATGATCTCATCCAGGTAGCAGCCAGCCTGGTCTGGCGCGCCGTCCGCCTCGGTGACCAGAACCCGTTCCGCGACCTTCGCGAAATTCGCCATGAGCCCCGTGGAACTGGCTGTGTATGGATAGGCATCCAGGTGCACGGATTGACCTTTCGCGATGGCGGCATCTATAAGGGCCAGGGTCTTTGTCGACTTCCCCCAGTTCGCCTTACCGCCGCATTTGTGATGCGAGATCACCACCGGCACGCCCCCGTCGCGGCCGATGAGCAGAGTCTCTTCCACCGATTGTTCCACGTAATCCGACTCGTTGCGCATGTGGGTGACATAAAGACCGCCGTATCCAGCGGTCACCTGGGCCAACTCGATGAGTTCTTCCGTCGGCGCTACGTTGCCCGTGGGGTAAGCCAGGCCCACCGAAAAACCGACGCAGCCCGCAGCCAGGGCTTCTTCCAAGTGCGCCTTCATGGCGTTCATTGCATCATCATTTGGCTGGCCGTGCGGTTCTGCCATGGCGGCGGCGCGCAGGTTCGAGTGCCCGACCAGCTTGACCACGTTGACGTCTGGCCGGGCTTTCGCCAAGGTGTCCGCGTAATCTCTATAGGTGTCGAACCGACGACCATCGCTGCGCCCGAGGAAAATGAAAGGTGGTTCCATTAGGTCATCCCGTGGACCCAGGGGCGCGGGGCTGACCCCACAGTTACCGATGACCACCGTGGTAACGCCCTGGGTTACTTTGGACGGGTGAGACGGCTGGCGCAACAGCGCCATATCGTCATGGGTATGGGTATCAATGAAGCCAGGCGCCAAGGCCTTGCCATCGGCGGTCATGACGTCCCGAGCCTTGATGCTCGCGAGCGCGCCAACCGCAGCAATTTGTCCACCCGTTACCGCCACGTCGGCCAGTGCACCAGGCCCGCCAGAGCCGTCAAAGACCGTCGCGCCGGTTATCAAAAGGTCACAAGGATCACGGTTGATCATGGATGGACCCTAAATGGCCGCTTGACCCGTCACAAGGTCTCGTGATTTCAGTTTGAACGCCCTATAGTTTCACCCATGAAGAGAGCCACCACATGACGAGCCCCATGACCGAAACCTTCACCGCTGCCTGCGTTCAAAACTGTGCGTCGCTTGACCCTAAAGAAACCACCGATCGGGCAGAATACCTCATTCGGGAGGCCGCCGCGGAAGGAGCCGATCTGATCTGTACGCCAGAATTTTTCTCTTGCCTAGACACGCAGCTGTCAGGCCTCGGCACAGACCCACATAAGGAAGAGACACATCCCGCCTTGCCCCGCTTTCGGTCATTGGCCGAGGAACTAGGAAAATGGTTTTTATTAGGTTCGATCACGATTCTTGGTGATGACACAGATGACCGTCTGTTTAACCGGTCCTACCTCATCAATCCGTTGGGCCGCATCGTCGCGCGCTACAACAAGATTCACCTCTTCGACATCGATATCGAAAAGAAGGAGGTTTATCGGGAACCAGACCAGTTCCAGCCGGGCAAGGAGGCCGTTCTGGCGTCAACCCCCTGGGGCTTGCTGGGCATGACGGTGTGCTACGACGTACGTTTCCCGCATCTTTATCGAGATTTAGCTAAGTCCGGCGCCGGAATTCTGACCGTACCGTCGGCCTTTACCAAGAAAACGGGCGAGGCACATTGGCACGTTTTGCTCCGAGCCCGCGCCATAGAGACCGCCAGTTTCGTCATCGCGCCATGTCAATCAGGCACGCATGGTATTGGCACGACCTACGGCCATTCGCTGATCATCGACCCCTGGGGCAACATCCTGGCCGACGGCGGCGGTGAGGAGGAAGGCGTGGTGACCGCAGAGATCGACCTGGCACTTATCCAGAAAGCGCGCCGGCGTATCCCGGCCCTCAAGCACGATCGGGACTACGTGTCGCCTACCTCACCCATTGCTTCCGCCCCGGCCGAATAGACGGTCTCAATCTACGTCAGAGGGCCGTAGTTCGGGCCCGAGGCCACTTTCTACTGATTTCACGATGGAATAACCAAGAATTTTCTTAACTGGTGGCACCGGGCTCGCCCGCTTCGCTCAACGCAAAACGAACGGGTTTGGCGTCTCCGTCGAGGTGGAAATCCAGACCGTCTTGGTCTGCATCCAATCCTCAATCGCTGCCTGCCCACTTTCACGGCCGAGGCCCGATTTCTTGTAACCACCAAAGGGAGCGACGAAACTGACGGCCCGATAGGTGTTGACCCACACGGTGCCGGCCTGAATGCGCTTCGGCACCTCGATGGCACGGCGGATATCCGTGGTCCAGATGCCGGCAGCCAAGCCAAATTCAACGTCGTTGGCAATTTCGATAGCCTCCTCGTCGTCCCCGAAGGGAATGACCGAGAGCACAGGGCCAAAAACTTCCTCCTGGGCGATACGCATCTTGTTGTTGACCCCTGTGTACACCGTGGGTTCCACGAACCATCCATCGCCGCACTCGGGCCTTTCAGCCTTGGTGCCGCCCAAAACACATTCAGCACCGTCATCCTTAGCCACATCCATGTAACCCAGGATTTTCTCGTACTGTGGAATGGTCGTAACGGGGCCGACCTGCGTATCCATCGACATGGGATCACCCATCTGCGCCGTCTTTGCGAAGTCGACCAACTTATCGACGAACTCATCATGGATGTTTTCCTGAACCAACAGGCGCGAACCGGCAATGCAGGTCTGGCCAGTGGCCGCGAATATGCCGGAGATGGCGCCCTTCACAGCATTCTCTATATTGCAATCACCAAACACGATGTTGGGTGACTTCCCACCAAGTTCCAGACTGACCTTCTTGAGCCCGGCGGCGGCGCGCTCATAAACGTGGGTGCCGCTTTTCGACCCCCCCGTGAAAGCGATCTTGGCCACGTCCGGGTGGGTCACAAGTGCCTCGCCGGCTTCCGCCCCGTAGCCCGTAATAACGTTGAATACACCTTCGGGGAAGCCGGCTTCTTCTACCAGGTCAGCAAAGGCCAGCGTCGAAGCCGAGGTGAATTCTGACGGTTTTACGACCACCGTGTTGCCTGCCGCCAGGGCCACCGCCAGCTTCCATGTGAGCAACAATATAGGCGAGTTCCAGGGCGTGATCATTCCTACCACACCCAGTGGTTCGCTGCGCGTGTAGGTAAACGTGTCTGGCTTGTCGATAGGCAGAACCGAACCCTCGATCTTGTCGGCAAGGCCACCAAAGTAATAATACCACTGAGCCGAATATTGGGTCTGCAGGCCCATCTCCGCGATCAACTTGCCGTTATCCTGAACCTCCAACTTGCCGAGCCGTTCAGCATTCGCGGCCAGCACATCGCCGAGCTTACGCAACATGTGACCACGCTGGGTCGGCGTCATGGCCGGCCAGTCACCTGTGGTCAGGGCTTTCTTCGCCGCCGCAACGGCGCGGTCAACGTCCTCAGGCCCACCACGAGGCACCGTGGCCCAGGCCTTTCCCGTGAATGGGTAGAGGCTCTCGAAAGTTTCGCCGCTGGCCGCGTCGCAACGCCGACCACCGATGTACATCTGAAGCTTTTCTAGTTCGGCCATTGTATCCTCCCGGAATGGAAAACTTGCCTACTTAAACAATGCCGTCGTCGCCCAGCAAGGCCAAACGAAATCGGTCCTTCAGATAGGCCCCGTCTTTGGGCGGCAGCACGAAAGGCAACGGCTCTGCGCGGACCTTAATCACGTGTACTGACGGGCCTTTCCGCTCAACCATTAGCGGAAGCGCCGCATCCAGTTCCGCCTGATCGCGGACCGTGCCTGTAACCATAATCCCGGACGCAGCGGCAATGGCCGCCAGATCTGCCGTATGCGCCGTCGCGGTGGCCTGCATCCCCGTTTCACCATAGCGTTCATTATCAAACACCGCGATGGACAGATTTGGTGGAGCCTGAACGGCGACGGTAGCAAAACTACCCAGCGCCATGAGGATTTCCGCGTCGCCCGTTGCCACCAGAATACGCTTATCTGGTTGTGCAAGCGCCAACCCCAGTGCCATCGGCAAGGCGCCGCCCATGGCACCCCACAGCGGGAAGATGGACGGGCTGTCACCCGCAGCCGTGAAATCCCAGTTGGTGGAGCCGAGACCGGTGATCATCAGAAGATCGTCATCGCAGGCATCCAAAATCTGTTGCGCCACTTCACGGCGGCGCAGGGGAAATGAATCCGCGCGTGTTAAGTCACTCATCAGTCTTCACTCCCCTTGAAGGTTTTAACCGGCATCAGGCGCTGATGCAGGAGAAGCGCACCGGCCTGCATGCCCACGAACGCCCGGTGCAGGAGCGCCGCTGATTGCGCTGCCACATCCACCGGATCATCAACGGTCCGTACTTTGACATCCATGGCCTCTAACGCCGGTTGGGTACCGTTACCCATGGGCATTTGCCATGGATTGAACTCATGCCATTGACCACGCATGGTGATGAACGTCGCCAGGGGGAACCGGCAGGTCTTCATGAGGCCCACCATGTTGATGCAATTTCCCACACCTGAGGACTGCATAAGGAGGACACCTCGTTGCCCTCCGAGCCAGGCGCCAGCCATCATGGCGATACCCTCTTCCTCGGTCGTCAGCGGTACGGCGCGCATATCATTGTCGGCGATGCATGCATCAATGAGTTTAGCGTGGCCCGCGTCCGGAACATAGGCCACTTGTTTCACGTCGGCCTCTTTCATGGCCGAATAGATATCTTTCCACCAGTCCATGGGGACGGTTTCCTCCCTTTGTTAGCCTGCAACTAAATCACGCCCGATATCATTAAGGAAATCAATAATCCTGATGTGGACATTCACCGAATGAGTGTAGGGCGGATTGTGCTTAACCCTCTACGTATGCGCGTTCCTGGATCAGAGTTTCTTCAAGTGCCCAGCCCGACTTCCACCGCTTAAACAGCGTCCACGCCCCGAAGACAATGACGATAGTAGCGATGATGGGCCGCGGCATGCCACCCATCATGTAGAGCGGTACAGACCCAGCGACACAGGCGCAAGGCATGTAGAATAGTGTCCATTTCTTGCGGCCACGATGTTGTTGGAACACCGGAAAGACAGCCGAGAACAGCGCGATGATGAGAAAGAACAAGGACCAGGGGCGGGTCAAAAACGGCGTCAGGTCTGGTGTAATCGCCAGCGCGCGGGCCAAATTTAACTCCGCGATATTACCCAGCACCACGCCTAGAATCATCGGTGCTAGCGGGAAGCCAAACTGGCGCATGATGAAGCCCAGGATCCCAAACCACAGAAGGCTCCATAGATCGAATGTCACGTTGTGCAGCGCGAATACACCGATGCCACAAAAACCCAAGATCACACAAGCCAGCATGTACATGCGGATACGTGTCACCAGAACAAACATGCGCAGCATGAACGATTGTAAAAAAATCATCATGAATGTCGCGATGAAGAAAGCCGTGAAAATGGAATAAACCAACACCGGCTCCTCTGAGATGAAGGTTGGGCTGGGCACCACGTCATGGATTAACAGTGCACCCAACATAACGGCCGCCGTGACATCACCTGGAATACCTAAACCAATCAGCGTAATTAGTGCGCCGCCCTCCACTGCGTTGTTGGAGCTCTCCGGCGCGATGATGCCCTCCGATGTGCCGGAGCCAAATTTCTCTGGTTCTTTCGACGCCTTCTTCGCCTGGTCATAGGCTAAGATGTTGGCGACTGAGCCCCCGGCTCCTGGTAAGATTCCTGTGAACACGCCGATGGTGGCAGACCGGACGACTACAAGCCAACGCTTGGCGATCTCCTTCAGCGCGCCAAAATGATCGATCCGCGCCTTTACTGTGCCTTGTTCCGAGAGCGACTTGATTGCCTTGTCCGGGTCGCGCACGTCGCTCAGAAGTTGCGAGAAGGCGAACAGGCCAATCAGCACAGCAATGAAGTCAAAGCCGGACAAGAGGACCTCGAATCCAAAATCAAAACGTGCCATTCCGGCGGCCTCATCCTCACCGACAGTGCGGACCAGGAGGCCTAAGGCACCGGCGATCAGGCCCTTGATCAAGTGTTTGCCAGCTAGGCTAGCGGTAATCGTCAACGCGAACATGACTAGCATGAAGAAGTCCCAAGGCTGGAATTCCAGACCGACGCGGGCTAACTGCGGTGCCAAGGTCATCAGGCAGATGGCGGAGAAGATGCCGCCGAAGAAAGACGACCACACCCCCAAGCCCAACGCCAAACCCGGATTACCACCCCGGGCCATCGGAAAGCCATCAAATGTTGTTGCCACCGAAGATGGAGTCCCGGGTATGCCGGTGAGAATTCCGGCCATTAACCCGCCCGATAGACCACCTACCATGACGCTGACCATGGTCGCCACACCCTGCTCTGGCGGCATGGAGAAAGTAAACGGCAAGGTCAGGACCACCGCCATGGCGATGGTGAAGCCGGGAATGGCGCCGGCTATCAATCCGCCGGCAACGCCGACGGCCATGAGCAACATGGTTTTCCAGATCCATAGCCCATTAAGGGCGGCGGCGAAGTGACCATAAGCCTCCGCAAGATACTCAACCATCAGCCCGTCCTCAATTTGCGTAGGGATTGTAAATCACGCCTTCCGGCAGCATGACCTCAAGCCCAAAGGTAAACAGACTCCACATGGCACCAACGGCACACACGGAGATAATTGCATGGGTGATCAACTGCCGGGGTGCCCAGCCTCCCAGCAAAGTCATCAAAATAAATACGAACGACACTCCCCCGATCAGCATACCCAGTATGGGCAGCGTATAGAGGAAGATGAAGAACATTACGAAGCATTTGATAGGGTTCTGCCAATACATCAGAAACCCAACCAGGCCTGGTTCACGGGTCGGGTCAGCAGCATCTTCGTCAGGGCCTGCCTTCACGGACTGAACAAGATAAATCAGGCTAAGGAGCGTCATCACGCCCAGGATCACCTGGGGCCATGTAGAGGGGCTCAAGACACCGTAATCCGGCGTGCGGATATCGAAGCTCGCCCATAAAAATACGCAGCAGAACATTAGTAGGAATATGGCGACGATGGTGTCACGGTTCAGGCGGGCCATGAGACTGTCCCCTGGGAATTAGTAAGCGACAAACACATAAAAGGTAGGCCCGGAGCAATTGGCTCCGGGCCCGGATCCTATCCGACAGGGTGGCGGCTTATTTGCCCCAACCCATTTCGTCGGCGATGCCTTTAAACTCGGCGAAGGATTTATCAATCCACTTTTGATATTCGTCAGGACCAATCCAGTTGATTCCGGTGCCCTTAGCTTTCATCTGCTTTAAAAGGCCTTTGTTTTCGGAAGCCTTCTTCAGTAGCTGCGCCCAGTGATTGATCGCGTCCTTCGGCGTTCCCTTCGGCGCCACGACGCCTCGGATCAATGAGAAGGTCATGTCAACGCCCTGTTCCTTCAGGGTCGGCAGGTTCGGCAGGGCCGGATCCCGCTTATCGGCGGCGATAGCGTAGGCTTTCAGTTCACCCGACTCGATATACTTCCGCCCGGACGCGACGTTCAAGCCACCCAATGTGATAGCGCCCGAAAGCAGCGCAGTCATGCGCTGGCGGGTGCCGTCGAAGGGCACGAACTTAAACTTCATACCGGTTTTCTTCTCAAGAAGCAGCCACGTAAACTGCGAGGTCGAACCGAAAGTCGCACCCGTCGGCACGGTGCCAGGAGCGGACTTAACACCTGCCATGAATTCCTTGAAGTTGTTCCACGGCGCTTTCGCGGACGCACCGATGATATCCGGGGTGTTGGTAAGCTGAGCAACCGGATCGAACCGGTCGTAGTGGAAGTCGATGCGGCCATTCAGGTGGCTGGTGAAGGCGCTTTGATGGATAGCGAACAGCGTGCAGCCGTCGGGCTTCGCCTTGGCTGCTTCCTTGGCACCCTTGTTGCCGCCCTGACCGGGAACGGTCACAACCTTCAGCTTCGGCGTCAGGCCCATTTCGGCGATAGTTTTCTCATAGATTGAAAAAAGCACGTGCGTGCCGCCACCGGCTTTCCACGGCACAATAAGTTTTGCGGTCTTACAAGGAATTTTCGGTGCTGCTTGGGCTGTCGTGCTCAAAGTCACGACACCGATGGACGTTACCCCGGCGAACGCCAAGGCGGAAACGGCGGAAATCGTCAATGTTTTGAATTTCATAAGTTCCTCCCTCATTATCCACTCCCGTCTGTTGGTGGGCTCACCCCTACCAATTGGACAGGCCTTGTCTAAACCTACATTTGGCCACAAGCATGGCACCCTTCCAAGGTAATTTCGAATTTTTTAGCCCCCTACCACGACCAAATTGCATTAACTTGAAATATAGTAAGACAAACCATCCTTGCCCAAAACATACATAATCTACATCATTCGGTCTTTGTTGACTCAAACTTTGCTATTTTTATCATGGGCCAGACTAAGGCATGATCAACACGGAAACACAGAATATACGCGGCCAAAGCGGCAGGCCTGGAGATCTTCCTTGGGTCACCAATGCATGGAACCAACCGTCAGGTTTTCAACCCCGATTACCGGGTTCTCGAATACATCTTCGATCATTATTGGTCGGACCTATATCAGCATCACATGTCGCTGACCGATGTGTCGGACGGCGAGAGGGCTTAGTGGTAAGCAGCTTTCTAGCCGTTCGCCCGGCCCCATTTACGCGAGAGGAATAACCCATCCATGCGCAACCTTGAACTTCCCGGCCGGTCTCCAGCCCACGGCATGAACGGGATGGCCGCCACATCGCACACACTGTCGACCATGGCCGCCATCTCAATCTTGCAAAGGGGCGGCAACGCCATGGACGCGTCC
>MDTG01191663.1_pt1 | contig 17625 bp, 18 predicted proteins | sample 811421 | NCBI WGS metagenome assembly MDTG01 (sample SAMN05326645, study PRJNA326480) | marine metagenome | isolation source: seawater | place: Pacific Ocean: South East | collected 2011
GTTGCGCCCCTGCGGCAGGGAAATAATTAATTGCTAATGCGCGGTTAGCATATTTGAGCCGTGTGGATTGCATACAGAGTTAGGGTAGCACCGGGTTGAACGGTTTAACCTGCGCTGAACGGTAGACGCCTGCATCCCAGTATGGATCGGCGTGCGCCCACTGCTCTGCTTGTTCAAGGGTGTCGAATTCAGCGATTACGACTGAGCCGGTGAAGCCCATGATACCTGGATCCTTCTCTGCAATCGCAGGGCAGGGGCCTGCGACTAACAGTCGGCCCTGTGCCTTTAGCGCCTCTAACCGTTTGATGTGAGCCGGACGCGCTTGCTTGCGCTTGGCGAGCGAATCGTCATGATCTTCTGCAAAAATCACAAACCACATGGCTTATTGTTCTCCTTCCATGTCCTCAGCGTGTCGGTAGATATACATTCCTGTAGCAACGACAAGCACTAACGAAATACCAATGATGCCAAAGACTTTAAAATTAACCCAAGCATCTTGTGACATATACTGAGCAACGTAAACATTCACTGCAGCGATAGCCAAACAAGTAATAATCCAGGCATACGTGAGTCGGTTCCAAGCACTATCTGGCATTTTTATGTCCGCATCAAATAGACTTTTAAGTGGACTGGTTTTTTTTATCCAAAGTGTGCCAGCTAACAGCGCGGCAATCAGCACATAGATAATGGATACTTTGATTTTAACAAACCAATCATCGTGTAGAAAAACGGTGATGCCGCCAAAAACCAGCACGGCACCTAACACGATCCAATGACGCGTAGTAATAGGTTGCTTAAGCAGCTTAAGACCGACTAACTGTACAATCGTTAATCCCATTAAAGCCCAGGTTGCCGCGAAAATATCGACCATCTGATAAACAACAAAAAAGACAACTAATGGTAAATACTCTAATACCAGCGCCATGGATACTCCTACTACGATGTGGCTGACTTCATCGACTCAACAAATTGCCCAAGTTGGTCGAGCATTTGTGCTGTATTGTCGATGTTTTTTTCGATAATAGCAACGACTGCGGAACCACTGATAGCGCCCTGAGCGCCCGCCTTAATCGTGGCTGTTACATGTTCAGGTTGAGAGATACCAAAACCCAGCATAATCGGAGCTGAGCCGGCTGAACGCAGTTGTGAAATGAGTTTCTCGGCCGGCACCTGCATTTGTGTCTCTGTTCCCGTAACCCCAGAGCGACTAAGCAAGTAAACATAGCCTTGGCTTTGTTTGGCGATCGCCTCGATCAACGAATCTGAAGCATCCGGCGGACAAATAAACACGGGCGCTATTTGACGATCGATAGCCGGTTGTGAAAAGCGAATTGCCTCTTTGGTTGGTAAATCGGCGACGAGCACCGAGTCGACACCGACAGCGGCCATTTTTTCATAAAAGGTATCGATACCTTTGGCAAAAATCAGGTTTGCGTAAACCAGCAAGCCAATCGGTATATCAGGTGCGTATTCGCGGACCTGTTTTAGAATCGATAAACAGTCTTCAAATCGCGTACCTCCCTCGAGGGCGCGAACATTAGCGCGCTGAATGACGGGACCGTCGGCGACCGGGTCAGAGAACGGAAGACCCAGCTCAAGTGCATCAGCGCCCGCGTCGATCAGTCGCTTAATCACCTCAACGCTGACTTCGGGAGTTGGGTCGCCCAGCGTCACAAAAGGCACGAAAGCCCCTTGATGTTGCTTGTCTAGGTTTGCAAATAGTTGTTCATAACGACTCATGTGTGGACACCCTATTATTGTTCTTGAGCATTAAAAATACGACGGACGTGATCGATATCTTTGTCACCACGACCCGATAAATTGATCAATAAAATCTCTGGCGCATCGGGTTCAGCCGCACGTTTCAGCGCATAGGCGAGCGCATGTGCAGATTCCAATGCAGGTATAATGCCCTCATGGCGGGAAAGCAATTGAAATGCCGCCAATGCCTCATCATCTGTTACCGACTCATAACGTGCACGACCAATAGCCTTTAAGTGCGCGTGTTGTGGTCCAACGCCCGGGTAGTCCAAACCTGCTGAGACCGAGTAGGATTCTTCCACTTGCCCTTCGTCGGTTTGCATCAAGTAGGTCAAGCAGCCGTGCAAGATACCTGGACTTCCCGCTGTTAGCGTTGCACCGTGATGCTGTGTGTTGACACCTTTGCCTGCGGGTTCAACGCCCACGAGGGCTACATTAGGTTCGTCGATAAAATCAGTGAACATGCCAATGGCATTCGAACCACCGCCTACACAAGCAATGACTTCATCGGGTAAACGACCTGCTTGCTCAATAATTTGCTGCTTTGCTTCTTCTCCGATCATTTTGTGGAATTCACGCACAATTGTTGGGAAGGGGTGAGCTCCCGCCGCCGTACCGAGCAAGTAATGAGTGGTTGGGTAGCTGGCAGTCCAATCACGTAGTGCTTCGTTTACCGCATCTTTTAACGTCCCGCTGCCGGTATCAACAGGTACTACTTTAGCGCCCATTAATTCCATACGAAATACGTTGGGCTGCTGACGTTCGACGTCTTTTTTACCCATGTAGATGATGCACTCGAGGTCGAGCAATGCACACGCCAGTGCGGTCGCTGTACCGTGCTGTCCCGCACCGGTCTCAGCGATAATTCGTGTTTTTCCCATACGCTTGGCAAGCAAGGCTTGCCCGAGTACTTGGTTAGTTTTATGTGCACCACCATGTAGCAAATCTTCGCGTTTGAGATATATTTTTGTACCGTTGGGGCTTTCAAGTGGCAAGTTACGACATAGGGATAGAGGTGTTGGTCGGCCTAAATAATTTTTCAGCAGCCCACGAAACTCCTGCTGAAACGCCTCATCTTGTTGCGCATCGATAAATGCTTTTTCTAGCTGCTCGAGCGCAGGTAGAAGGATTTCAGGTACGAACTGACCACCAAAATCACCAAAATAAGCTGAAAGTGACTGGCTCATGCTGCGGCCTCCTGTGATTGAATTGATTCTGCATTGGCGCCGTAATGACGAATGCGTTTAAAAAGAGCTGATATTAACCGTGCATCTTTGATGCCTGCTTGCCACTCCAATTTAGAGCTTGCATCGATACCGATAAAGTCTTGTTCAATTGCGGCGCAAACATTATCGGGACTGATACCGCCAGCGAGTAGGCAACGTCGACGTTCATCTGTATCTAATTCGTTCAGTAACTGCCAATCAAAGGTTTTGCCGGTACCCCCTTGACCATGATCGAGTACAAAACGGTCAACTGAGTGACGCAAGGGATGTTCATTGAGTCTGAATGGTGCGTCAACGGTGACCGCTTTCCAAATCTGTACGTGTGCGATACCGGCTTGCTTAAAGCGGTTCTTGAGTTCAACGGTAAAGTCGATATCTTCATGTCCGTGCAATTGCACTGCGTGTAAACCCAGTTCGAAAGCTGTATCAACAACAAAGGATAGCGGTTGGTCGGCAAATACGCCGACATACTGAAGACCCTGAACTTGACGGATAATCGCCTCGGCCTGGCTTGGTTCAATGCATCGAGGTGAACGCTCGGCAAAGATGAGTCCGCCAAATACCGCACCGGCTGCATGAGCGTTTAAGGCGTCCTCCGCTCGAGTTAGTCCACAGACTTTGTTTTCACCATACAATAACTTACGGCAAGCCAGGTCGACATCGTTTTCAGCACTTAATGCACTTCCGACTAAAAAGCCATTTACGACATCACTGCAGCGGCGAATATCTTTGTGTTGGCTAAAGCCCGACTCAGCAACAAGTAAGGCACCCTCGGGAGCATAAGGTGCGAGCTCATGACTGCGATTCGGGTTGATGCTGAGGTCGGTCAAATCACGGTGATTAATACCAATAATGCGCGCACCTAACTGCGCGGCGCGACGCATCTCAGTCTCATTGGCGACTTCCGTCAGTACATCTAAACCTAAATTGTCCGCGATTGCGTGTAGATGTTGATACTGCACATCATCGAGTACCGATAACATGAGTAGGATCGCATCAGCGCCAAAGTAGCGTGCTCGATAAACTTGCTGTTCATCAATAAAGAAATCCTTGCATAATATCGGTAGGTTAACCTGTTGACTGACAGCCGCAAGGTATTCATAGCTGCCTTGAAAATACTCAGGTTCAGTTAATACCGAAATCGCGGCAGCATAGGGTTGGTAGGTTTTTGCCAACTCCACTGGATTAAAATGGGGGCGAATAAGTCCCTTGGAAGGGGACGCTTTTTTGCACTCTAAAATAAAGCCCGCTTGAGGCTGGTTCAACGCATCGTACAAACTACGCTCACTGCGCGATAGCGCGTGTTTGTCACTCGGCATCGGGTAGTGTTGCTCCTGCTGCTCGTTCTGCACTCGTTTGCGGGCAATAATTTCAGTCAGAATATTACTCGACATAGATGCCTCCTTGTACCGCTTGAATCGCCTCTAAGTGTGTCATGGCTGCGCCGCTCGCAAGATGCTCAAGCACTGCCTGGGCCGCTTGTTTGTAGTCTGAAAACTTATCCGCCATCACTAGCAATGGTGCTGTGTTTATTGCAATGGCATGGTTTTGAGCGCGGGAACCTTGCCCTGCTAAGATACGTTTTAATACCGTGGCATTAAAATCGGCATCGCCGCCTTTTAGCTCGCTCAGTGGTGCTTCATTCAAGCCAAAGTCACTGACCGACAGTGTGTATTGTTCAAGTTGGTTATCACGTAACTCAACAACTTCCGTCGTGCCGTGTAAAGCAAACTCGTCAACGCCAGAGCCATGTACGACCATAGCTCGCTCAGTGCCAAGACGCTGTAAGGTTTCGGCCATCGGTTGTAGCCAAATTGGACTATACACGCCTAATAACTGAATGTTGGGCCGTGCTGGATTCACTAGCGGACCGATAAGGTTAAAAAGGGTACGCGTTTTCAGAGTTTGGCGCACGGGCATCGCATGTTTGATACCGGGATGATAATGCGGCGCAAATAAAAAGCAAAAGCCGTGATCAGCTAACTGCTTTGAAGCCTCGCGCGGATCGAGATCAACGCGCAGACCCAAAGACTCTAATACATCGGCTGATCCTGAGCGCGATGATACGCTGCGATTACCGTGCTTTGCCATGGGTAACCCCATTGAAGAGGCAACTAACGCCGATGTGGTCGATAGATTAATACTGTTGGATCCATCACCACCGGTACCGCAACTGTCCGCAAGTATACCGTTGGTGCTGGTCAGAGGCTTGCTCACATCGAGCACAGCGCGCGCTGCACCGGCCAATTCCGCTGGCGTTTCACCGCGTAATTTCATGGCGACCAATGCGGCACTGATTTGTGCATCATTGAGCTCACCTTTTACCAGGTGACGAAATAGCTTTTGACTCTCGTCCTGGGACAGAGGTCGACCTTCAAGCAGGGTGGTGATCTCATTCATGACTGTGTCCTTGACTAAACTGTGTAAAAAGGTAGTGAACCGCATCCTGCAACATAAGTTTGCCGGTCGGTGTTAATAAAGATTCAGGGTGAAATTGAAAGCCCACAGCATTCAACTCGGTAAACTCCGCCGCCATCGGAATCATTCCGTTGACGCTTTGGCATTCGCCGATTACGTTAATGGTCGCTGGTAAGTCGTAAATACTGAGCGAATGATAACGACCGATGACGCAATGATTTTGTTGCGGTTGGCTCGCGAACAGTGGGGGAGAGCGAAACAACATTTGTGCGGTTTTGCCATGCACGACCTCGCCACAGCGGTCGACTCGGGCGCCGCTTTTTTCAGCCAGAGCTTGAAAACCTAAACAGATACCGAGCATCGGATACCGTTTTTGGCATGCGTCGATCATGTCCATCAAGTTTCCCGCCTGCGAAGGGTTACCTGGACCGGGCGATAGACATACGACTTGTGGACCTGAGTAACTATCGAGTTCACGTAATAGGCGTTCGGCACTGATCGTGTTGCGATACACTTTTAGTTCATAACCGAGTTGGCTGAGCTCATCAACTAAGTTATAAGAGAACGAGTCAAGATTATCGATGAGCGTAATACGACCTTTCATGAGCGCTCTCCTTGTGCATTTGCTGTCTGCACTGCGGCGATTACGGCGCGTGCTTTGTTTTCTGTTTCATCAACTTCCGCCTGCGGATCAGAATCGTGTACCACGCCTGCACCGGCTTGAACCACCGCACGACCGCCACTCACGAAGGCGGAGCGTATAACGATGCAAGTATCCATATCACCATTACCAGCTAGGTAACCCACAGCACCGCCGTAGCTACCACGCCCTTGCTGTTCGACCTGTCGGATGAGCCGTGCCGCACTGACTTTGGGAGCACCAATCAATGTGCCCATATTCATACAGGCGCGGTAAGCGTGAAGCGCATCGCAGTCTTCACGTAATTGACCGACAACACGCGACACTAAGTGCATTACGTGGGAGTAACGATCAACTTTGAGCAGGTCGGCGACATTGCGTGTTCCCGGTTGGCATATTCGCGCAAGATCGTTTCGTGCTAAGTCGACCAGCATCAAATGCTCTGATAATTCTTTTTGATCCATGCGTAACTCGAGTTCTAAGCGACTATCGAGATCGTGATCAAGGTTGCCGTCCGGCTGCTTGCCGCGAGGACGGGTGCCTGCAATCGGATAGAGTTCGACCTGATTGCTCGTCGCGGTGTACTTTAAAGCGGACTCAGGTGAGGCGCCGAATAGCGTGAAATCTGGATGACTTAAATAAAACATGTAGGGTGATGGGTTGGTCTGTTTTAGTACTGCGTAGCTGGCAAGTGCATCGTGGCACGGTAAACTAAAGCGACGCGAGGGCACCACCTGAAAAATATCGCCATCCAGAATATGTTCTTTCAACTCCGACACATGTTGCTTAAATACCGCTTGTGACGGCGTTGCTGTAATACTCTGGTAGTCTGCGGCTAGCGGTGTGTACTGGGTTTGCTGACGTGGCGGTAATTGACACCGTGCTGCGAGCTCTCCGATGCGCTGACTCATTTGCGCATATGCGTCGGATGACACTTCGGGCGTAAACAAGCTAGCTATTAATTGACTCGACTGGCGTTGATGGTCGACCGCTAGCAGTGTTTCAGACACATAGAACACATAATCAGGCGCACGATTTTCGCCGGTTTCAACTTGTGGTAATTGCTCATAACTCGCGAGTAAGTCGTAGCCAAATGAGCCTGCAAGGAATACCGCAAAATCGTGGCTTGAAGCTGCGTTGCGACGCTCTAGCGTGTGTTGGATAAGCCGCAATGGCTCGAAGTTAGAGACCTCTTTAAGGCGACTCATCTCGTCGAGATCACGGTTAGAAACAGGGAATTTGAATTCGCTCGTTGACTCCGAGGTCGCCAGCAAATAATCAGTGAGCTGTTGGTCTAACAGCGCTTTAAGTGGCTTACCGTTATTCGTTAGTGCTTGTACGGTAACGCGCTGGCCGCTGCATTTGAGTTCGAGGGCGGCATCGATGAGTAACAGGCTTTTTAGCGCTTGTTTAGTGCCGATATCGGCTGAATCGAGTAGCACGTGACGACCATGAGGTTGGCAAACCTGTTGGTACACGCTCTGAGTATCGGCTTGATAGGGTAACTCGACCTGAATCGATGTAACCGCTGCTGGCGCTTGTTGAGTGTTTGAATTCATTTAACTACTTCCTTTTGAGACCGCCCAACAAGCATAAAAAAACCCGCTCGTTGAGCGGGTTTTCGAAACTGTACTTATTTACGTATGCGCACAGAACCACCACCCGCTAATTCGGGAAGTGCCACCACCAAGCTTGTAGTGAAAATTGTGCGAGTTGCATCGTAATAATGTCCAATTCGTTTTAGTTTGCTATTCAGTGGTTGACAAATTACCGCGCAAAGAGCGCGGTGTCAACACCCAAAATGAATTACTTGTATTGTGCTGGCTGACCTACTTTTGGAAGCGCGTTCATAATGAACTCACGAAGATCATCATTTGCTTTTTGTAGGTCAGGTCGGCGCAAATACATCATGTGACCACTACGATACCCTTTAAAGCTAATGCGATCTTGCATCAGTTTACTACGGTCTAACTGCCAAGTTGTATACTTCGCATCAAAGTAATTGGTCGCGCCGTCAAAATAGCCCGACTGTACCATCACATTCAGGTAAGGGTTCGCTGCCATCGCTTCACGTAGTTGTTCGCCGGTGTTGTTATTGGTGCGATCCCACGGATGCACAGGACCGAACATATTGTATTTCACATCGGTCTTGTAACCTAACTCTTCGCGTAGATAGTAGTTAATTGCGGGAGTGAACGAGTGTAACCATGAAGTCAGCTCAGCATTGTAGTCAGGACTATCACCTGAACGGCTGCCATCGATACCTAAATAGCGAGAGTCCAGACGACCAATTGTGCGATCGCGGTCTCGTAAGAGTTCTTTCCAGAAATACCAAGTGCTTGGCGCTAAGTTATTACTCAACACGGCTTCTTCTGAAAGGCCAGAGTAGTGTGCCACCTGAGAGGCAATTTGCTCGCGTTGTTGTTGGGTCAGTGAAGCACCTTTTGCTAGCGCGGGTAGATATTCGTTGAGTGTGTATGACTCCGCTTCGTCGAGTACATCTAGCAGATCCTTACTTTGTAGGTCGCTTGGTAATGCGTCGTGGTACCACGCGGCGGCAGCAAAGTAGGGTAGACGATTCGCCTCTTCAACCGGACCGCTACGCTCAATACCCAATTCAGTCGGAGAGACTAGGACAACACCATTGAGGTACATCCATTGTTGATTTTGTAAAGCGTGAGCCAGACCCGATACACGTGTCGTGCCGTAACTTTCACCAATTAAGAACTTGGGTGAACGCCAGCGGTCATAACGTGAGGTGAAGGTATTCATCCACTCGGCTAAATATTGGATGTCGGAGTTAACTCCGAAAAACATTTTTTGTTGAGCGTCACGTGAGGGCATTTCGCCGTCTTCGTTGGGTAGAACACGCGAGTAACCCGTGTTGACTGGGTTGATAAATACGATGTCAGCGACGTCTAAAATTGAATACGGGTTATCTTCGACACCATATGGTTGTACAGGGTAACCTTCATCACTGATCTTGAGGACTTTAGGACCCGTGTAGGCCAAGTGCATCCACACGGAAGCAGAGCCTGGACCGCCATTGAATGAATAGACGATGGGGCGTTTTTCACGGTTATCGATGTCTTCTCGTTTATAATAGGTATAGAACAACGTGGCGGTTGGTTTACCTTCGTCGTTCCATACCGGCAAGGTGCCGGCCGTTGCCGTATAATCAACAGTTTCGCCACGAATTTCGACACTGTGCTCAGTGGTTTTACTTGATTCAATCGGAATTAAACGCTGGTGCGCTGTCACGTCTTGAGTCTGTGCTTGAGCATCTAATGTCATGACTGAGGCGGTTGTTAATAAAGTCGCAGTTAATGTGCCTACGATAGTTTTTGTTGCTAAAGTCATAACGCTCTCCTTGGAATTTTCCATATCAGACTAGCAGGTTTTTACCCGTAGGGGTCAAAACAAATGCGACCATCGTGCGAACAAACACGACTACTGATAGGCTTGAGCAAATACTTATAAAGGTATAGAGTGAGCTAAAATTAAACGCCCGTTTAAAATAGAGAATAATGAAGATGGTAGCTAACACACAACAGTATCCGACGCTTTTCACGCCGCTTGATCTTGGCTTTACTCAATTAAAAAACCGCGTACTCATGGGTTCAATGCATACGGGACTCGAAGAAGAGAAAAACGGCTTCGAAAAGCTGGCGGCTTTTTACGAGGCTCGTGCTAAGGGCGGTGTCGGCTTGATTGTCACCGGTGGTATTAGTCCAAACTTTAGAGGTCGACTGGCGCCTTTGGGGAGTGAACTGTCAAAGCCGTGGCACGTCGCTAAACATCGCAAAGTTACGCATGCTGTTCATAAGCATGACAGTAAAATTTGCCTGCAGATCTTGCATGCGGGACGTTATAGCTATCACCCGTTCTCTCTTGCTCCGAGTGCAATTAAAGCGCCTATCACGCCTTTTAGTCCCAAAGCGATGAGTGAGCGACAAATCACAAATACCATTAGTCACTACGGGCGTTGTGCCAAGCTGGCTCAGAAAGCAGGGTATGATGGTGTTGAAATTATGGGCTCGGAAGGTTATTTAATTAATCAATTTCTCTGCCCACGCACAAATAAGCGCACGGATGAGTGGGGGGGCGATTTTAACGGACGTAGTCGCTTAGCACTTGCAATCGTTAATCGCGTGCGAGAGCAAGTGGGTAAGGACTTTATTATTATTTTTAGATTGTCCATGCTGGACTTGGTTGAAGACGGTCATACGCTCGACGAGGTGATTGAATTAGGACAAGCGCTTGAGAAAGCCGGAGTGACCATCATCAACACCGGTATTGGCTGGCACGAAGCGCGTGTGCCAACGATTGTGACGTCGGTACCACGGGGCGCGTTTGCATGGATCACTGAGCGTGTGAAGCAGTCACTGTCAGTACCCGTTGTGGCTGTTAACCGTATCAATACGCCTGAAATTGCTGAACATATATTGTCCAGTGGGCAAGCGGATATGGTATCGATGGCACGCCCGCTATTGGCCGATCCCGAACTCGTGATCAAGGCGCAACGTCAACAACCTGAAAAAATAAACACCTGTATTGCGTGCAACCAGGCGTGTCTTGATCATGTGTTCTCGAATAAGCGGGCGTCATGTCTGGTTAATCCACTCGCATGCTACGAAACTGAGTTATTAATGCAGCCAACGCAACAGTCAAAACGGCTCGCGGTGGTTGGAGCAGGTCCTGCGGGGTTAGCGTTTGCTTGCTTCGCCGCTGAGCGTGGGCATGATGTAACACTGTTTGATAAAGCGAGCGACATCGGTGGACAGTTTAATTACGCGAAGCAAATTCCTGGCAAAGAGGAGTTTTTCGAAACCTTACGTTATTTCGATGAGCGCTTAAAAGACGCGGGGGTGAAACGCGTCTTGGGTGAGGAACAATCGGCTGAAAGTCTCACCGAGGGTGGTTTTGACGAAGTCATCTTGGCCACCGGAGTACTACCTCGCCAAGTTGATATTGAAGGTATCGATCAGCCCCATGTGTTGAGTTATTTGGATGTCTTGCGTGATCATAAAGCGGTCGGCCAACGTGTAGCGCTGATTGGTGCAGGCGGTATTGGTTTTGATGTGGCAGAGTATCTGACGACTGAAGAGCAACTGACACTTGATGAATCGGCTTGGAGCGAGCGTTGGGGAATCGATAAATCGTATGAAGCGCGTGGCGGTTTAAAAGAGCAACACCCCGAAGCCAGTCCTCGCGAAGTCTGGTTGCTACAGCGCAAAGAGAGCAAAGTGGGTAAAGGCTTGGGTAAAACGTCGGGCTGGGTACACCGTACTGAACTGAAAAGTAAAAAAGTGCACATGTGGAATGGCGTGACGTACAAGAAAGTGACAGCCGAGGGTTTATTGATTGAGCGCGATGGTAAAGAGCAACTGATTGAAGTGGATAACATTATTATTTGTGCAGGACAGGTTCCGTTACGCGCGTTACAATCTTCGCTAGAGCAACAGGGCAAACCCGTGCATCTGATTGGCGGTGCCGACGTAGCCGCTGAACTCGATGCGAAACGTGCGATTCGTCAAGGGGCGGAACTCGCAGCAAGGATTTAATTTGATAATCGATTTACATTGCCATAGTACGCATTCTGACGGTAGCCTGACTGTGCCCGAGTTGATTGATCGGGCACACAATAACAGTGTGTCGGTGTTAGCGCTTACTGACCACGACAATATCGACGGCGTGGGTGAAGCTCAGCAGTATATTGAGCAAGCGCATTATGATATGACGTTAGTGGCGGGGGTTGAGTTATCCTGTTGGTGGGAAAATTTTGAAATTCACATTGTTGGCTTGAATGTCGACATACGCAGTGAAAGCTTACAGCGGCTGCTGCAAACGCAGCAAAATCGCCGCCGGGAGCGCATCGATTCAATAATCCAAAAGCTCGCGTCGCGCGATATCAACGTTGAGATTGATAGTGAGGGTATCCCTACCCGCAAGCATATTGCCGATCAGCTCGTTCAGCAGGGTTATGTCAATCAAGTTCAAAAAGCCTTTGACCGATTTATCGGCAAAGGTAATTTTGCTTACGTAAGGCCGCAGTGGTGTTCAATTGGGCATGCGATTAAAGCCATACATGACGCCGGAGGTAGCGCAGTGTTAGCGCACCCACATGCCTATCAACTGTCTAACAAATGGCTGAGAAAGCTCATCGGTGAAGCGAAAACTTGGGGGCTTGATGGTATTGAAGTCAGCATCGGTCAGCAAACTTTAGGTCAGCGCTCAGCTTTAGCTGAATTTGCTAAGGATTTCCAATTAAAGGCTTCGCAAGGCTCTGATTTTCACTATCCCTCGCAGTGGCGTGATTTAGGCAAAAATCTTTGTCTGCCGGATACTTGTGTGCCAATATGGAATGACTGGTTCAGTTAAAGACCACACTCGGGTATGGAGGGGCTATGAGCCAATATTTTGAAGTACATCCGATGAATCCACAGAAGCGCCTTATCCAGCAAGCCGTCGATATCATTCGTCAAGGTGGTATCGTGGTTTATCCAACGGATTCGGGCTATGCAATTGGCTGTCAAATTGGCGATAAAAAGGCGGTCGACCGTATTTGCCAAATCCGAGACATTGACAAGGAACACAATTTTACCTTGATGTGTCGTGATCTCTCTGAGTTGTCGACCTACGCTCGAGTCGATAACGATGCATTCAGATTGTTGAAAAATAACACGCCTGGACCATATACCTTTATCCTTAAAGGCACTAAAGAAGTACCTAAGCGGCTATTGAATCCAAAACGTAAAACAATCGGTATCCGCGTGCCTACTAATCGTATTGCACTGGCTTTGTTGGAAGAGCTCAATGAACCTTTAATGTCGACGAGCTTGATTCTCGGTAATAATGAATTGGCGGAATCCGATCCTGAGACAATTCGCGAACAACTCGAGAAGCGTGTCGATCTGATTGTCGATGGCGGCCATAAAGGCGAAGAACCAACGACTGTGGTTGACTTATCTGAGGGCGCCCCCGTGGTCATTCGTGGCGGTTCAGGTGATACTCAGCCGTTTGAATTTTAATGGAGTCATAGCAAGGACGTGGCAGAACAGCAATCCTTACCGCTTGGTTTCGTGCGTGGTGAGCCGGTCATTGAAAAACCGGAAGATCTCTACATCCCGCCCGATGCACTCGAAGTTATCCTTGATGCCTTTTCCGGGCCAATGGACTTGCTGTTGTATTTAATTCGTCGACAAAAGTTTGATGTTGTCGATATTCCCGTGTTAACCATCACTCGGCAGTATGTCCAATACGTGGAGATGATGAAAGAGCTCAAGCTTGAGCTGGCCGCTGATTACCTTGTTATGGCGGCTATGTTGGCAGAAATTAAAAGTCGTTTGCTATTACCAAAGCCGCCGCAAGAGGATGAAGAAGAGGACGATCCTCGAGCTGAGTTAGTGCGCCGCTTACGTGAATATGAAGCGATTCGGCACGGTGCCGAGTATATTGACGAACAGCCGCAAGTAGGTCGTGATATGTGGTTGTCTGAAGTCAGTAGCAATGCGCGCGAACACGTGACCACAGCGCCACCTGAAGTTAGCCTCGAAGATTTAACATTGGCCTTTAGCCGTATTCTTAATCAGATCAAATTAAATGCGCACCATCATATTCAGCGTGAACAGTTGTCCACGCGCGAGCGTATGAGCCAGATCCTGCAGCGATTACAAACGCAACCGTACTTGCGCTTTGGGCAGCTATTTAATAAAAGCGAGGCCCGAGCTGGCGCTGTGGTAAGTTTTTTAGCAATTTTGGAACTTGTGAAGGAATCAATGATAGAATTGTCACAGGTAACACCGATGAGCGAAATTCATCTACGAAGAAAAGCCTCATTTGATGAACAAGAAGCAACTGAAACAACTGATTGAAGCGGCATTGTTTGCACACCCTCAGCCGCTGTCTGTGCAACGGCTGTTTGAGCTGTTTGAGGCAAAAGGTGTATCATTAAATGGCGTTAGATCGGCACTTAAAAGCTTGCAGGACGACTATAACGATCGCGGCATTGAGCTCGTTAATGTGGCGTCTGGGTTTCGCTTTCAAACGCGCCCTGAATTTGGTGAGTTACTTGCAGGCTTGTGGCAAGAACGTCCGACACGATACTCACAGGCGCTGCTCGAGACATTGGCATTGATTGCTTATCGGCAGCCGATTACGCGTGGTGAAATTGAGCAGGTGCGCGGTGTCACCGTAAGTTCGAATATTATTAAAACATTGCAAGAGCGACAGTGGATCGCCGTTGTTGGGCAAAAAGAAGTGCCTGGACGACCGCAACTTTACGGCACCACAGCGCAATTTTTGGATGATTTTAATTTAACAAACTTGTCAGAATTACCATCGATTGATTTTTCTGATGAGACTACCGCTGAGACAGCGATAACTGAGAGAGACGATCTTCATGACTGAGAAGTTACAAAAAGTATTGGCCCGTTCTGGCTATGGTTCACGACGCGAAATTGAGGCCATGATTGGCGCTGGCCGCATCCGTGTGAATGGCAAAGTAGCGCAGGTGGGTGAGCGAATTGATGCCGATGCGTCAGTCCGTATTGACGGTCATGAGGTCGTAATTAAATCCGAAAGCTCAGTTGTTTGCCGTGTTTTGACTTACCACAAACCTGAAGGCGAACTGTGTACACGAAAAGATCCTGAAGGACGCCCGACTGTTTACGAACGCCTGCCACGCATGAGTGGAGCACGTTGGGTTGCAGTGGGCCGTTTGGACGTGAATACCTCAGGTTTATTGCTGTTCACCACCGATGGTGAATTGGCAAACCGATTGATGCACCCAAGCCAAGAAGTAGAGCGTGAGTACGCGGTACGTATTTTTGGTGAAGTGACTGACGCGATGATTAATCGTCTGAAGAAGGGTGTTCAGCTGGAAGACGGATTGGCACATTTTGATACCATCAAAGCAGCAGGTGGCGGTGAGGGAATGAACCGTTGGTATCACGTAACCTTGAAAGAGGGCCGTAACCGTGAGGTAAGGCGATTGTGGGAAAGTCAGGAGGTTCAAGTGAGTCGCTTGATCCGAGTGCGTTATGGCGATATCCAGTTGGAATCAGGTCTTCCACAGGGAGGCTGGAGCGAATTAGCACTGGACCAGGTTAACGAACTGCGTGCTAAAGTAGGTTTGCCGCCTGAGGATAAATCCTTTATCGACCCGCGTCATCAGGAGTCGAAGCAACGCAAGTTTGCTAAGATTCGTAAAGCAACATCGAGACGCAAAGATCGCCTGCGTGAAGCACAGCGCGTCAATAAAAACAAACGTAAATAAGCTAAGTTAACTATGGTTTATTGGCGTCCTGACTTCGCTTCGGGTCAGCAGATTGTGTTGGCTCAACCCTATCGACGTGACGTGTGGAGGCAATCTGCACGTCCAGCGCGCAAGTGTATTGAATCGTTGGCTCAATTACTGCGTCAATACCATCCGATATGCTTGTTAACTCCACAAACCGTTTCTTACGATGATATTTGGATGCGCGATATTCTACCGCTCTGGTATCAAGAGGACTCAGGGCAGTGGCGCGGATTGTTGATGGAGTTCGATGGCTGGGGCGATGTGCAACAAACAATCGAACAAGATAGTCAATTGCCAGAACAGTTATTCGCAGAACATCTTTACCCTGTATCAAAATTGATTGGTGAGGGGGGGATGTTAACTCATAATGGCGAGGTCGCCTTAATGGGGTTAGCGGCATTAAAATCTCGTCAACCCGAGTTGACTGAAAAGCAGTTATCGCGTCGCGTCGAACAGAACTTAGCTGGACTCGACGTATACTTTTTTGACGGTAAACTCAGCGCTGACGAAACCAGCGGTCACATGGATAATTTAGCATTATTTATTGCAGAAGATGTGCTGCTATATTGCACAACAGATGACGAAGCTCACCCGGATTATGCGACGTGTCAGAAACTAGCGCACACGGTGGCGCGATTACCGCAAACTATAGCTAAGGTTGCTTTACCGTTACCGTTACCACAACAACCGATGGAACAGGATAGAGCGGGTATTATAAGCGATAGCAACAGTCTTGTACGTGACATGACCTTGCCCATTTGTTGCAGCTATACGAACCTGATCGCCACTGATAAGGTTATTGTGGTACCTCAATTTGACTTACCCACAGACCAACCGGTGTTAGAGGTTATTCAGCGCCATGCCGGCGGTCGGAAAGTTTTGAGTCATCCTGCGCGCGAATTGGTGCTCGGTGGTGGCGGACTACACTGCGTAAGTCATCAGGTGCCCGCCGACATTTCATTACCGGTTATTTAAGAGAAAACACCACTTCGATGCGCGCTTCAATTTGCTGTTCGCCTGGCATTGAAGCCGATTTTGCGTCCATTCGGGCTTCAGCCATATGAAATACCACGGGACGCGGATACGACTGCTCGGTAATTTCTAAAACCGAGCCGACTTCGCGTTCAGCGACACCCGCCAATTGTGTTGCCTTGTCGCGTGCTGCTGCGAATGCATCGGCTAATGCACGTTGATACAAGTCTTTTTGGTTAGAGACTTCGAAACGAACTTGACTGACCCGCGTGACACCCTGTGCGAGCGCCAAATCCACAATTTGGTCGTATTGTTCGATGTCTGGCAACGTGATTGATATTTCACGCATCACTACAAAACCATCCTGTTTGGTCTGGCCATCATCATTTTGATATTGAGGGTAGACCTGTAATTGATATGAGCGAATATTACGCTCGGGAATATCTCGCTTAATTAAGTCGCGTAGTAATTTTTGCGTTGACTGATCCACTCGGTCTTTCATCGCACTCAATTTGTCACCACGTTGCTCGATGCTAAACTGCAAACTGACTTGGTCGGGAACGGCAGAAGCGGAAGCAGCACCCGTGACGCGGATTTGATCGGGATTGCGGGCTTGCGCCGTTGCATTGAATGACATACTGACAAGAAAAGCCAACGCGGTAGCGATGACAAAATTCCGTGTTGGAGAAAATGGTTTCATAGAGCTTATCCTTTGCTATTCAGTTGTACGTTGGAGTAAATACAGTTTGAAAAGTTCACATGATGATGAGCAGGTGCTCAGAGAGAAATGTTTTAAACTATTAACTAAGCGAGAGCATAGTCGTTTTGAATTAATTTACAAACTGAGCCAACGCGGTTTTGACCGCCCGCTTGTGGAACAGGTCGTTGATCGCATGCAAGAAGAGGGCTGGCAAAGCGATGAACGTTTTGCTCAGAGCTTTGCACGCGAAAAAGTCATGCAGCGACAAGGGCGCACCAAAATCGTGGCACAGGCCACGCAACAGCGTGGCGTTGATAAAGCGCTGATTGATCAGGCTTTGCAACGATTAGAAGTGGACTGGTTTGAACTATGTCAGCAGGTTTATCAAAGCAAGTTTGGCTCGACACAACCGAGTGATCGCAAAGATTGGGCCAAACGGGCACGGTTTTTAATGCAACGTGGCTTTTCGCAAGAGCAAATCAAATTTGCAATACAAGCGCATGATGATGACTAGTGATCAAAACCTTCACATGGTAATCTAGGGGATCATAAATTATGACAAATGCGTGCAAAAAACAGGGTGTTTAATGAGCATTACAAGCGCTGA
>MDTG01239439.1_pt1 | contig 17624 bp, 12 predicted proteins | sample 811421 | NCBI WGS metagenome assembly MDTG01 (sample SAMN05326645, study PRJNA326480) | marine metagenome | isolation source: seawater | place: Pacific Ocean: South East | collected 2011
ATTGTTTTGGGACTGACTCGTCCCTTGCGACTTTCCCGGCTCATCAGATACTAGAACCGCGTTGGGATATTTTTCAAAAAATTTATCTTTTTTATTTGGAGAGACGTTTTTAACAATTTCTCTACCATCTACAATTATCTTGTATTTTTCCATTTTCCTGTTTCGTTAGTTACCCGTTAATAAATAGTGTTGTTTATAGTTTTATTCTACGCGAATTCATTCTCATCTTCCTCCGCTGTGTTTGTGCTGTACTTCTTACCATTCCAAATAAAAGACTTACCAGCTCCAAATCTTTTTCTAGCAGCACCAAATGCTTCGTTGAAATTTTCTTTCCTAGAGAAATCCATTGCAGCATCGCCTTTTAAACTGTTGTTATAGTTTTGCTCCATGTAGTTTGTATAGTAATCGGCCAAGTAATCTTTCAACATGTCTTCATCGCCCATTAACTTATCAGTTATAACCTTAGCGTCTTCACTTGATATAGGTGTCTTTGGTGTTGGGTCTAGTTTCTTAGCATCCTCTTCGCTCATATCTATTCCCATTTCTTCATAAGAAGAATTAACTAATGCCTCTTGCATGTCATCATAAAAAGATCTACCTGGTATGATCTCGTCCTTAGCTAACGATCTAACGTTACCCTTTCCAACGACTTGAGTTTTAATAGCATTATGCGTTGCTTCGTAGTTAAACTCATTATCTTCACCTGGCAACACGTTGCTAGCGTCTTTAGAAGTAGTATTAACTACTTCGTCAACAATTTTTTTGGATTGCACGTCAACACTGTTCTCTTTAACAATTTCTTCCACCTTATCAATAGGCATCCAAACTTTATTTGTTGATTGCTTCCCTGTTTGAGAGTCTATGTTTAAGTTTTTGTCACCACCTGTTTTAATATGTTCATTTTTCCACCACTCTTCAGACGCGTTTATAAACTCTTTATAACCCTCATCTGTATTTGGATATTGATTTCCATATTCATCTGTTTTTGTTTTACCATCTTTAGACACGGTGAATCTACCATCATCCCAAGCTTCTTGGTAGCTAGCTAAAGTAGGATCACCAATTAGCGGTCCTTCTGTAGCTACATCAACATAAGAAGAGTTTTGGCTAACCATATAACCCGGTCTACCATTGATACCATAAACAACTTTGTTTTCACCTGTTATTATACCCTCTATATCTTTACCGGTTTCACTAGCTATGAAGTCTTCGTTGTTTTTAAAACCATCATCATCTATGCCATTTTTAGCTATATTCTTTTTACCATCTTCTATTTTTAATCTTTCACTAGCTTCTTTAGTTAAATCCTTTTCTGCCTTTATTCTAAATTTCTTGTTACCATAAACATAACTCATTCTTCTACCTTCGAGATCTTTATATAGTTCGTCCCATTCATCGTCTGTTAAACCAGGATCTCTTTCAAGTTCTGATTTCATTATAGAATTAAACTCTTTGTTTCTTGATTGTATAACCTCTGATATACCGTCGGCTAAAAAATCAGCCGTGTCTTGCATAGCTTCGGACATAGCTAGCTTACCAGCGCTTTGGCTAGCTGCTACTTGTCCTGCTCCTTGTACTAATAATGCATCTGCTCCCATATATTATTTATTTTAATTAGCCTTGTGGACCATAATAATTATTTGTTGTTCCACCACCACCACCGCCGCTACCGCCGCCGCCGAATCCAGCAACCATACTACCTAGGTTTTGAACACCGCTACCTATAGAGTTCCACATTTGTTGATTAGCCTGTCCAGCCGCATTGTTGTATGCGGCCGTTTCTTGCTGTGATATACCTAGTTGTGTAGCTATAGCGTCTCTCTTCCAGTTTCTAGACATGACTTCACCTTGTCTCTCCATACCCTCTAATCTAGTTGCTTCTTGCGCTTGAGCCATTTGTATTCTATCAGCACCTTGAGCTTCCATCATTTGTAGTTGATTTGCTTGTTGAGCTGAAGCCATTTTATTTCTAGTCTCTTGCATTCCAATACTAGCAGAAGACTTTTGCGCGGCGATCTCACCCTGTTGAGATAATGATTGTGCTAATGCTGCTACACCACTACCACCAGAAGCTTCTCTAAGACTACCCAATATATTAGCTTGACTTCTTTGAAATTGATCAGCTTGGAATTGAGCTTGCTTTTGGTTGACCGTTAAATCTTCCATCGTATTTTCTAAACCAGCATATTGATTGCTTAAACTAGACATGTTGTTTGTCATGTTTAAAAATGGGTTGCTCGTGTCTAAATTGTTGTATATACCCTTCAACCTATTCATCTCGGCTGTCGATGTTCTCGATAGCTCTTCGTTTCTTTTTCTTTCTTTATTTGCACCATGAGCGGATATAACTGTGCCTGCTACCGTAGCTGCTGCGCCTATTGCTAATGCTGTTACTGCTGCCATATTATAATATTTTTGTTAATTCGTGTGATGGGGTTTCGTCTTTTGTCCACCCTAGTTTTTCATGAAGTTTTAATAAATGCTTGTGTCTCGTTATAGTAAACATATATTTCATTCCTAATTTCTTAACAATATCTTGAGTGTCTACTATTAGTTTTTCTATGGCTAAACCCCTATCGCTTTCCCTATAATTAGGATTTGATATTATCCACTCTAATAAAACAGCTTTAGAGTTTGTTAAGTAAACAAAGCAAGCTACTATGGGTTGCCCGTCTTTTTCTACCATAAAACCACTTGTTCCATCGCCTGGTAAAAAGTCTTTAGAAGGTGTTGTCCATTCAGGCCAAGTGGACCACCAGCTTTGGAGAGTGTCCCAATCACTCTCTTTTAATTTTCTGAAATGCATATTTAATTTTATTTAATTTTATAAAAAATAACAAAAACCTCTCTACCGTTTTTCCAACTTATGTTAGGGTATTTGCTATGAAAGTAAGGAGCTGGATATGATATCAATCTATTTTGCTCGTAACCTACAACGCTAGTTAACGTCCACATATCTAGGTTTTCAGCCTCACTTAATATCATTCTATCATACTCCTCATTCGTCGTGTTATCCGGTAACGACCTACCGTACTTCTTATGGTCCCAAAAAGCTGTACCATGTAACCCACTCATTTCTTTAGGTGACATGTATAACACAGCTGCTCTATCTGGTTTGTGACCCGCTATATTTAAATCAGAATGTATTCTCCACTCAGTGTCAACATCCTCGTTTGATACTCTAAAAAACCCTAATATAGGTATTATTTCTTTTTGTTCAAAATTACTTAGTTTTAAACAAACGTAATTTATGAAGTCTCCTGTGGCTTCTTGTATCCAAAAGGATTTGCCAGGCGTTTTGAACTCTACATAGCTATTACTATCTAGTTTACTCTTTGTTTTTTTAAATACATCTGTATCTAAAAAACTATCTATGCAATAAATCATACTATTTAATTAAATTTAACTAATAGTATAGTTACATTTTTTATTTCTTATTTACTAGAGTTTGAATAATCAGAAGATACCGCAAATAACTCTGCTTTTGCGGTTGAATTATTTCTCATCGTAACTTTACTATAATAACCTAAAACAGAAGATAGTTCTACGTCATTGTCTTTTATAAAAAATATATAATCATTAGGTTGCGGAGGAATTATAGCATCTATATTATTACAGAATATAGTAAAGGTATTAGTCGCACCCTCAGGTACTGTTGTTAATTGAGACGGATCATTATCTAAATGTATAGCACTACACGGACCTATCAATACCATTGTTGATTGTCCAACAGCTCCATCGCCTGTTACAAAACCAGATCCCTCGTAGTTAGTGTTTGGATTAGATATATAATATACTAAATCCCCAATCTCTATAGATATGTTAGGATCTCCATTTGCAAATGTTAATTGTACCATATTATTAATTTTTATTAAGGAATTGAATCAGCTATGTGAGAAACTATTTGTTGCATGAGCAACGTGATGTCTAAGCTCTCTGTTCCATATTTGTAAACTCTAATGTTATAGTCAAAATCAATAGTTGAACTACCGATGTTACCAAGAGCTATGTTTGATATCTCCACGTGCGTACCATTATTATCTAACGTAACTGAATTTTCCCAGAATGATTTTTCTTGATCTTTACTACTCCACGTTGGTAAGACTTTGTCTTCAAAATTTCCAATAGCCATCGTTAATGTTAGCCTAACTTTAAATACATCAGTACTATTTCTTCCAGATCCAACCTGTCCAGCTTTTCCAGCAAAGGCAATATCGTAATCATCATTTGGATTAAGACCTGTTGCCACTCCATTTTGATGGGTTATAGTGTATGTTGTTACACTAGGTTTATTTTTTATCGTTACAACTATGTCTCTATACTGTGGTATTGTATAGCTTGGGTTTTCTTTTGATATCCTTCCCCCAAGTTTATCACATAAATGTTCTATAAAGTCTATTGAATAATATCTACTTCTATGAACCTCAACAACCGTGTTGTTAGGTATTGTTACAGATTTATTTGTATTTATTGTGGTGCCGTTAGAATTAACATTCGAAACCTTAATCTCATTTTTTGAATCTAAACCTTTCCACACTAATCTATCACCATCTTCAACTCCAACGTTAGAATAAAACTCATGAGCCGTTGTACCGCCACTCCCATTCTTTTTCAATTTAACAATAACAACAGATGGGAATGATTGCGTAAATCTAAAAGATCCATCTTTACCCACAACACCTTTTATGGTATCCAGTTCTTTACCGTAATCATGTGACTCTTTCACGATATTACCTTCTTCAATATTCATTGCACCACGTTTAGATATAATAGATTGATCTTCACTTTTATTAAACTGTAGATACGAATTACCACCATCCGTGATTTCAGTCGGTTTTGTTTCGTTAATAGCTATTTGAAATTTAGAACCTGGTACACCAGTTATATTGAACTCTCTTTTTTCACCTTTACTTAATATCGGTTGTTTACTAAACGTGATATCATGTATTTGTTTATCTCTACTTTTTATGCCACCGCGAGTGTTGTCAAATTTTATCTTTTTAATCTTATAGTTCACATCCACCACACTTGGTGTTGAATCTTTAGATACTTTTTTTGATCTTATTTTTAAACAACAATAAATCAATCTACCTTCACTGTTAAATTTTTTATCTACAACTTCAGACTTAACAACACATCCTCCAGAATTGTAATTTATTTTTGGCTCACTAATAAAATAAAAAGCTTCACCACCATACTTGTCATCTTCATCTTTAATAGTTCCTACTTCTAGTTTAGCCACGCTTGAAAAGCTAGAGCTAGCTTGACCCTCGAAAACAAAAAAATCTTTTTTTGGACTAGAATCTCTACTTGAAGACTTATTCCAACCTCCATAAGCTGTTAGTAAAGAGCGAGTACCAACGGTTGGTATGTTAAGTTGAATACGATTTATAACATTAGTGGTTTTAGATATAATACTCTTGCTATAACGAGATGTATTTCTTTTTCTATTTACTATTGGTGTTACTCTATTTCTTTTTCTCATAATCCATGTTTTTGAATACAACATCTAATTCAGACATTACCGCAACTCTTTCCCCAAACTTATTTACGCCTCTAGCGTATTCTGGTATCTCATCATATATAACACCCTGGTACGTTGCTGATCCATATTTCTTTTTATTTTTATAATTAAAATTATATATGTTGAAACCTTTAGGGGATTTACCAACTTGTATTATGTTTTCTTTTAAAGACCTGTGGGAAGCAGAATGATCAACTACAAATCTAGAATTACCATGAACGTCAACGAACATGTTGGTAGTATTAGGAAACAGATCAAATAATAGTGGTTGAGCGTCTGGTTTTAATATGCCTATAACGCAAACCGCGTTACCGCTATTACCTTCTTCGCCTTCGTTATCAAGAGTACCACGAGTGTCTACCATTAATACCTCTTTAAGAAATCTACACCACCTCGCGCCCGCACCTCTTTGAAAACCAACCTCGGTATTCGTACTTGTTGCACCTGCACCTGAAATTGCACCATCGTAGTAATAGCTTGAATCAAGCGTTCCGTGACCAGGTTGAGAGTTGTAAGCTAAAATAGCTGCTTCCAAATTATCGAGATCCGGTAAGTAACCTTGATCCATAGAATCTGTTCCGTATATAGTTCTATATTGGTTAGGATTATAGCCCTCATTATTAAGATCAGAATTGATACCTGCATACGTAACTTGAGTTGAACCACCAAAAGCCTCTAATATACCAGTATTAGTTGGCCAAAAGGGATATCCAGCAGCTGCTACAGAATAGAAACCTGGTGGACTTGTGATTGCGTTTGGGTGTTGTTGGTCGCCACGTTCAAGAACTTTCTCTTCTGTATAAAGAGAATAACCTCCACCACCAGGCATGGGCATTCCTTGGAAGACCGCTGGAGTATAACTCATTGATCCAAATATATGTCTATATTTAGCCGGGCCTTGATCTTCTATGTTTACGTTATAAGCATGGTGTTCAGTGTGGTAAGTACGAGCATACGGGCTAAGACCTGCTTGATTGCCAGCAGAATCGAGAAGTGCCCAATGGTAATGATCTTCACCTGAGTAACCAGATATATTAAAATTCTTTCTAGCAACCCGATGCCAACCAACCATGTTATCTGGAAACTCACCTGTTAGATCAATATCACTTTCAGCGGGTAGTATCATGAAATGATAGGACTTATCAAGAACATTGCTACCAAACATACCAACTCCAGGAAGAGCATAGAGATAATCTGCGTCCTGTTCAGCTGTAGCAGTGGCGTAAGTTGTGTTACCAGCAGGTCCTCGAGTTATTCTACATCCACTTAAATCATTTGTTATAGGCATAATTTTTAAATTTTAATTTTAATTATTCGTCGTCGAAAGTCCAATCATCTTCGTATATATTAGGAATACCATCGTTATCATCATCATCCCAAGGGTCATTCCCACTTTGACCACCGTATGAGTAGAAGTTGGACTCTTCATATATTAACTCAGATTCAGGGTCGATTCCTGTGCTGCTTGCTCTTAGTTTAGCGTTTCTATCTGGGAATTCACAAGTATAATAAACGTTTCCATTTCCATTGTATTCCGCTTGAGCTGGCCACACTGTTGCGTCCCAATAAGGACTATCCTCTGTTATCTGGTTATTGTCTGAATCAAATACATATCCTTGTCCATAATTAGTAGCGTCAGGGTCCATACAACCATAAAGATAAGGTATACAACCACCATCATCCATAGTAGCACTAGGATCGTAGTTCCACATTGTTTCATCTATACAACCAAATATATGTGGAATACAAGAACCGTCGTTGAAGTTTACAATTTCACTATAGTTTTGTGCTGTTGCATCTGTACAGCCAGGTATTGTTGGAACACATGATCCATCATCAAAAGTAGCATCCTCATCATAATTTAATGCCGTTTCATCTGTACAACCTAAGATATCATAATCGTAAATACAACACCCAGTTGGATTTAAAGTGAACACACCACCACAAGGTATTGTCGCATCTTCATTGTAGTTTGTTGCGGTATCATCCATACAACCAATCTCCTCACAATCAAGCCCTGGAGTACACGGTTCTACAGTTAAGTTTTCACAGCAACTACCCACATCAGCCACTATTGGTTCTTGTGTAAACTCATCAACATCACCCGCAAAACATGGGACGTTAGCTGTTGGATTATACTCCACGTAACCCTGATCCATGCAACCAACTATTGGTATCTCATCGTAAGCACAACTACCATCATCCCACAAGCAGGTAGGACAGAAATTAATAGCTTGAAAATCAGTACAACCACTATAACAACTATACGTACACATACTCCAATCCATCATAGTGGCATCTGGATTATATGTACAAGAAGGATTACCTGGGTACTGTGGTGTCAAATATGTTCCACCAGCTAAAACACCTCCATCATCCATGCATCCAATCACATCATCGCCAAAACAATTATCACATATACCTGGAACACAATCTCCACAACTACCATCATCTAAGGTTGCATATGGATTATAATTCTCTAAACATGGATTTGTGCAACCATAAACATCATCATTAGGTACTTCTACGCAATCACCATCTTGCTCCTCATATCCATCTGGACAGTCAACTATCTCATCACACTCTCCATCTCCATTTGCATCTTCACAGTATATGCACGATGATGTGGGTGGAGAGCCGAAATCATAAGAGAATATAAATAAATTAGGATTAACTTCCACACCATTATCACCATTAACAACGCAATCTATAATTAGATAGTTACTATCCCAACAAACCCCGGAGATTGTAGCGGTTGAATCATAATTAAATGCATTCTCATCCATACACCCAAAAACATAACCTTGACAAGCATCAGCAGAACCAGATGGAGCTTGAATATCAGCTAGAGGATTATAATTCGGATCTATCGGATCTAGACAACCCATTACATTATATATACACGAACCATCATCGGTATTAGCGTTGATCTGGAAATTAACAGCATCCTCATCCATACAACCAAGAACTTGAATCCATGATCCACAATCCTCACCCTCACAACAGTCCTCACCTATACATTCAACACTATCGCAATCAACTAAATTACCATTTTCATCATAACAATCTGGTCCACCAGTATAAATATCACCAGTGTATATAACATCAGATACCATACCCACTCCCTGAACAGTAAACTCACTAGTATCTATGTTGTTTATAGATGATTCAACACCCTGTATTTGATTGAACCATTTTCCCTCTTTATCTTTAAACTCATTTACTTTACCTTGTTGTAGGTCTGTTACCACGTCAGAAGCGTACCAACCTCTCTTTTCTATTAGATTGTAGTATTCATTATCATTTGCGACAAAAGAAGAGTACGTTGGTTGTATAGCAAAGCCACCAGCATCAAACTCTATCCCACCGTTTGGAGCTTGAGTAGATTCTCCAAAGAACTTGTTTATTCTAGCTTGAGAACCCTCGTAGCTTATAGTTTTGAATGACTTAATCTGACTAGGTGAATCATTTAATAATACAGTTATAGATGATTCCTTAGGATCCTCTTTATACCATTTATTTCTTGGGACAACAACAGAGCTTGTAGCCTCTTCTATAACGTGATGTTCGTAGATACCACCAAACTTTGATGTATAGTAAGACCCACTAACCGATAGCCCGCTATCTGGAACAAATGATTTAAAACTAACCCAACCTTTAGAAGCTTCGTTAAAGGAGACGCTAGTATTAGTTTTGAGTAATTGACTATTAAACTTTAACGTTAGATTGTATTCTCCAGTTACAGTATCAAATGTTCCTACTAAGTCCTCCGTTTTATTTAAATTATCTCTAAACCAAGTTTTCATTCCAACACTTGATATAGGTGTTAGTCCATCTCTTGATAATCTCAAAACAGCACCTCTCTGTTTATCTGTAAAATACATTCTGTATTGATCCCAAGCTAACGACTCTGGGTTGTTAGATATACCATAGTCGCCAACAAACGGAACTACTTGTCCAAGTACTTTATCGGTAGCTGTTAGCTGTGGATTACCATCAGCATTAAATACAGCATCTTTATTTGATAATACTTTTAGCACCTTGTCTTCAGTAAAGACAACCATATCGGTGTCTCTCACCTTCATTCTCTGAATGGATCCGTAAGTAGGATTTAAACTCTTGGTAATCTTTTCAGACATGTTGAATTCATTCAAGTCATTAACTTGTGATGTTGAATTATATATACCAGAGTATATCATTCCACTACCTATTCTTTCCTCACCGTAACCAGAAAATGTTGTAGAGACTTTAACGCCATTATCTAATTGAGGAGCATTAAAGTCATCTCTTATTCTATCTGACTCTACGCCATTACCATATGAATAACAATTAAACCAAGGTAGCCCAACTTCATACTTCCAAACGTCCATGTCTATAGAGTAATATCCAGTGAATTTTGAAAATTGAATTTGAATAGGTTGGTCTGTTGGAACACCATTTAACTCCATCCAAAGTGGTGTAGTTTGAGTAGCTAATTCAGAGTTGTAAATAGGATCGCCCTCCATAGGTATAGTAGTAAAATTTTCTCCATCATCATTTGTACCACTAGTACCTGGTGTTGGGGATGGGCCGTTCGGTATCTCAATAACAATTGGAACATTTATACCAAATAAAATAGATATAATTTCACTGATAAACACAACAGAGCTAACATAGTAATCGCTATTCATAGATACTATTTCAGTTGGAACATCTGCTGGGTTAGCCTCTAAAACACCTGTAGTACTGTTAAATTCAGCAGTAACAGTTAGTGGATTTATTTTTCTGAAAGCTTTAGGTCCACTAACGACACCGTGATCATTATCATCCGTGGATAATGCGGTAAAAGTACCAGTATTAGGATCTATAGGTTCATATGTTCCCGTAACCTTACTCTTAGTACTTGTGTTATCAGAGTGTCTAAACTTTAGAGTATCACCTACTTTAACAACCTCTTTAACTAATAGTGGGTCTTCATCAACTTCAAAAGAACCACCAGGAACTAAAGTTGCATCACCGACTAATTGTATTATAACATCTGAGTCATCGACGTTACTGTTGGTTTTCTCATTTATATTAGTAAAAAATATATTACCAACCCTATGATTTATCAAGTTCTTACTAAAACCCATAGCGGTTTCGTAACCATGATAATCCACCTCTTCAAACATATTTTCTTGATTAACCACGTTTCTAAAAACAATAACCCTAGAGTCTATTGGCGCGAAATCAAAAGCGTTATTCTTGTTAAGTGACATAGGTATAGAACTACTAGCTTCGTAATATATATCTAAATCAGCACTTTCCTTTGGTTCAGTTTCAAACACAGCACCAATAGGTGAATTAATAATAGCGTTCTCACTTTCTTCTTGGGTTACAGTTAATATTGTTATACTCGTGGAATCTCTACCATCATGGTGAATTAAATTTCTTGGATCAAATTCCTCAGGATCTAATCCAACGTTTAATGTTTGTCCAGTTTCTGGTACAACCTTTCTAAACTCAATCTATCTTGTTCTTCTTCTGTTAATAGGATGTTTCTCATCTTTAGTACCACAATAATTTACTTCTGTAAATGTTTGGCCACAAGCAGCACCCCAACCATCTGTACAAGTATTAACGGTTGACCCGTCTGTACAGGTATATAGAGTACCATAAGTATTAACACCTGAATATTGAGTGCAGTTAACAAGTTCCATGTTTGTATAGGCACCATTCACAACTTGAGTTTGAACTGGTAAACCACCACCATCACTATCGTCTAATCTTTTATGGAAGTTAGATGATTCAGCCTCGTATAAACAACCGAGCGTTTTATATATAGCTCCACTACCATCTCCATTAAATTTAAAAAAAGTACCTGGCGTTGAAAGTGCTGTTATTAATGCTGGTTCTCCCCAATCCCAATCACCATCAAAACTACCAGCCGACCACGATAAAGCAACAGAACCTAGTGTATCGCCCTGTGCTCCAAAACTACCATCATAATTCGATCCAACACCTTTGTAAAAACAATTACCTTGATCACCAGCACCAGTGTACTGACCTGGTTTTTCCCCTTCTTTAAAAACATTTGGGCTCCAACCTCCTTCACCATTTGGACCCTTTCCACTTGATGCATCCCAAACGCTATCTGCCTGTGGATTCAAACCACTATCCCATTGCTCTCCCGCAAAATACCTTATACCACAAGTATTAGTGTTATCCATAAAAACTTTATCCTTACCAAACTCGTCAAGCGTGAAAAACCAAAAGGCACCAAAATTTGGAATATCGTACCAGTCTTCCCAAAAGTCCCTTGTCATCTCGTCATAGTTAGCCGAACATGAACCAAAAGGACTGAAGCCACCAACTGGACCTTGTGAAACATAATCTGGTAGAGCATCATCAAGCCCATCGGTTATAATATATGACTCAGCCATTTCATAAGAACCATCCGAACTTATCAGCATTTCACTTGCGTTAGTAAACTCAAAGTCGTAATCCGCACTAGCTGTAACATTGTCAAAAGCATCTAAAAACCAACCATCGTCTTGGCCAGAATAAAACGTACCGGAACTAGTGACAGTAGAAATAGGAGAGGTTGCATTACTATTGGTAGTAGAAGATATGTAGTATAAATCGTGGGTTGAGTCAGGTATGTATGTTGCTTGACCTAGTGTTTGTATGTTATCACTAGTCGTAGCGTCCATATTTATTTTAACGAAAAACTTACCATCAAATTCGGGTTTATTTTCTACAACACTCTCTCTAAACTCTACACGATAAACCATACTAGCTACATCATACTCTGTCCAACCACCAGCATTTAATTCAATAAACTGATTGTATAAATCAAACTTACCCTGTTCCAACGTTGGTGTCCAGTTAACTTGAATAAAAGCGCCACTTTCACCAGATCTGTGCACACTAGTTGCTTTTGTCCAAGGAGTATCTAAACATACAGAGTTAGAACAAGCTTTAATTCTCCATTCTACAGTGCCAGTTATATCTTTACCAAAAGATTTTTCATTATTATCTCCACCAATACCAGACTTCTGCCAGTCTGATTTTTTAATCCTAAGCCATTTATCACCCGACCATAGACCACTAGGAGTACCACTGTTTGGAGTGTTAACTCCCCATATAGTAGATGGGTTGTAATCAGCACTCGCTGTATCAGTATTGAGTGCCCCACCACTTTCAGTTGTATTTGAATTACTTATTTCTACGTCTCCTAATAAGTTGTAATAAGTTTTTATGTATTCAGGTGCTTCGCTTTTTATAGCTATAATTTTATATCTAGCTTTAGTTAAAACAGCCGCGTCTGAACCATTTCTATTCTTTAGTATTAAATGGGTATCCTCATCTACTTTATTTCTATCAGCGGAATTAAAAGACAACCACAATGTCCCTTGGTCGCCAGAAGCGTACCATCTATCCATTACTATGTTGTAATACTCGCTGGACACTTCTTTAATATAGTATTTAACGTAATCCATCCATCCACCATTATTCAAGGTTGGTGGTGTTTCTTCTAAACTTAAATCACCCCATATTTGTTTAACAGTAAATGAATTTTGACGAACTGATAATCTTTTAGGAACAGAAATATCATTTGTAGAAACCATATGATCAGCGCCATCTAAGTCCATTCCCATCGCGTAGCTAGCTTCTAAAACAGGAGTTTCTCTACCGTACTTATCTCCAAAAACCATTCCAATCTTGTAGTCTCTCATGGATTTTATAGACTTTTTAGGCGTAGAAATGTTTGGTGAATCATTACTTTGTATAGAATGTATTAAACTAACTTTTGCATCCAAGTTATAGCCCTGTATGTAATTACCGTAAACCAATCTATTTCCTGTTATCTCTTGTGATAAAGCAACTCTAGGAACATTATCCCAACCCCTCAACACTTGATCTGATGATAAAACTCTATGTACCATCTCGGATGTTATAGATAATTCACCTCTTTTTATAGTTAAATCGCTAGAACCTTTAGGTGTAAAAAGTTCCCACTCAGCGCTCTTGTTTCTCTCAACCGACTCAACTATGTAAACATTAGGAGAGCTAGTTGATTTGTATAATATATCAACTTTCTTAACGTCTAAAGGTTTTTTGTATGGTAAAAAATCTCTTATCTTAAGATCTCTTAAATCATTTTCCATACCAATATTGTAGGCATTTTTAGTTGTATATCCAAATGGTTTTGGTAGAAAAGCGACTTCAGACCAAGGTGATATAGCTGAATATTCCCCGTCTTCATATTGGTAACGATACGCGAATCTAACTAAATTTAATTCAAACAGAGGGTTTGGTTGAACAAGATTCATGTTCCACGATGTTGTGGCTATAGTTACGTTTAGGTTTCCTTGTGTCGTTTTTATTCTAATAATAGATGTTGCGGATTGAGACTCTGTGGTAGTACTAGTTTCACTATCACCTAGTAAGTAAGTGTCGAATACAGCATTAAATTTAACTGTTAAATCATCTGGGCTAGATATTAAAAGAAGATCATTTGGTTTAAAAGTAGTTGAAGAAAAGTTATTAGATTCAATAATAAATGTTTCGTTTTGCTCTAAAACTAAATTTGAACCAGTATCAACAAACGCGTACGTGAAGGAAATATTTGATGTTCCAACTCTAGTTGCTCTAGACATCTTTAAAGTCGGCGCTGACCTTGGGGCTGGTCTTATCACGGTTAAATGCTCTTCTTTTAAATAACTATTAACACCAGAACCATCATCAACTCCACCGTTATCTAATTCATTTTCAAGAGTATTAACGTCCACTAAATCTCTATTACCATCTTCAACGTGAACCTTGGTGTGCTTATATATATCACTTTGTGTAGACTGTGGTGTTCCGCTTATACATCTATCAATATTTATTTTTTTAGGTTCGCTATTACCATCGGTCCAGAATAATAAGTTGTCTATAATATTTATTCCAGTTATAAAATCCCTATACGACTGGCTCCCTTCTGTTACGGAAAAGTTTAAAACTCTTGGCGCTGAAAAGGTTAACATTATAGCTTGAGACAAATCTACATAAACCTCTTCATTAAACATAACATTTATACCATCAACAGCTTTAATCACCGGTGGTTTTTCAAACAACAAGCCATTTGTACCAACTGCTTGCATTACCATACCAGGTCTAATTACACCTTGCCAAAGTGAATTCATAGTAAGTTGAGACCAACCAGTTGTGACATCTATTCCAGTTGTAGTAGCGACCACATTGTTTAGTCTATCTATAATTTTAAAAGTATCAGCAACAACAATTTTATGTGTACCATCAGACCTGTATTCTATTATTAAATCAGTGTACACTCTATGTTGCCAGCCAGATAAAATAGAAGTATTAAAAGATGTTGTCACTTCTAAGGTAACCGCATCTTGAGTGGTACTATACAATAAGGGTTCAACAATACTAGTACCCATAAACCAGTATGATTTATCACTTTTTTCATCAGCAATAGAAGCTACACAAATATGCTTAAAACTGTCTGAGAGTTGATGCCAGTACATTTCATCTACTTCTGCAACAACCCTATTACCTTTTATATTTTGAGCTGTACCAGAATCTCCCACACCGTCTCCACTTCCATTAGAATCTGTAGTTCTAATTTGAATATTCTCCGCGTGTCTGTATTCTCCATTTCTAAGAAGTCTTTCATCGACATCTTTGTTCATTTTACCACCTGTAAAATCGTGTTTAATTTCTGGCATAATACTATTTTATTTGTTTACCCATTCCCTTGAGAACCTGAGTGAATTCTTCCATCTTAATATTAGATAATCTAATTTTTGCTTTTCTAGTCTCAGCAAACTTTTCTTTTTTAAATCTTTGAACCACATATTCTGGCATATTAGATCTTGTAGATAATACACCGTAAGCTATCCATTTATAACAAGCTTCTTCGCAGAACTTGTGAACAACCATTTCAGCGTCAGTTCCCAATCCATCACTTATATATTTTAATGTTATTGTTTGGCCAGCTAAAGAAGAACCAAAGTGTATATAACCTCTATTGTAGTCTATATAAAAAGAACCATTTGATTGAGCGTATTGAGGATCTAAACCATATCTTCTACCTCTATAATCCATTCTTAAATCATCAGTGTCGTCAGCGTTTTCACTTGTTGAACCTTGTGCTTGGTAGTTAGTCAAAGTGGTACTTGTTTCCTCGTGTAGAATAGGAACTCCATTTACAGTTTCAAATTGATATGTGCCATTTTCATCCTGCTTTATAGCAAATGGATTTGATGTTTTACCCGTTGGATACAGAACTCTTTCTATACCATTGCTATCAACTCGAACCAACTTAACATAATTAACGTAATCCTGAGGAAGTATCATTTTTAAAGTATTCGGAACTTCAATTTCTTGAGATTTAACAGAACGAAAAACATCGTAAGAGAGCTCTTGTGTTGCTCTCATGGCGTGGAACTGTACATCGGTTCTATTTATTTTTGATATTATCTTATCCTCACCAACATAAATCACCATGAAGGCATCTATAATGTTATCCAAAGTTGTAAATTGATAATCACCGTAGTTAGCGGCGTTACCAGATCCATAATACTCCTCTTGATTTTGACTTAGTAATCCCATAATTATTCGTTTTGTTCTTTAGCGGTTCTAACTGAATCAATAGAGGCAGCTTGAGTTAAGTCTGGTTTTTCTAACAAGACGCCTGCCAACATTAATATTCTTGTTACTAACTTTTCTTCTTCTGATGAATGCAATTCAAAATGGACTGCGTTGTTAAAGTTGTATAGAGCTTTTTGGTTAACAACCACATAAGACCACACCGGGTCTTTTGGTTTTCTCCAATAAGATATTACATATTCAGTTCCATCTATAAGTGGATACACTCTAAATCTCTTATTAGTTTCCCTAACATAAACAGGTCTGTTCCACGTTGGAGATGTTAAGGGATTACTATTTATCATTAGTAGTTCTTTTTTAGAAACCTCAACAATCTCAGTACCCCATATTGATACAGTGTTTATTTTGTACACTGAATTGTCAAAAGCGTTTGTGTTTAGTATAGTAGAATCTGATTCAACTTCAATGTTAACATTAGATATATCAACCATGAAAGGTTGTAACTTAGCTTGTATCATTTCTATATCATCAAACCCAACCCCTTGTTGATTTTTAGGTTTATGATAAGATGTTTTCATCTTGTGAAAATATGTTTCGTATATATCTAGTTGAGCCTTGTTAGCCATCAAGTTAAACTCCTGAGGCGTTATATAGCCTCTCTGTTCTTTATTACATATAGCTAAAACCTTTTGATATACTGTATCTATATTTACCATTTCTTATTGTTTTTTATAGGGAAATCTTTGATTTAACCAATCTTTACGTTTCGAGCAACCACAATCTTTCTTTCCAACTATCCTAGCTCCCATTTGAGCTAATGATTTTACACCAGTAAATTTAGTAAACTTTTCAATTGTATCCCCAAGTCCTTTCGATTTATTCATAATATAATATATTTTACTATATTATAGTTACATAATAAAGTGGAAGGTTAGCCCCTAAATAAAAATAGCCACCCTGTTGAGGTGGCTACATTTAACTGCTTTAAAACTATTATTTTAGTCTCTTCTCTATTTGATTGTATATAGACATTCCTTCGTCAGTCTTAAACCAAGCAGCAAGCGCTGAATATGGATGCTCATCAAACGGAACTGTCATCAACTTTCTATTAGTTGAGGCCCATATAAAAGTTCTTTGATCTGGTGATAATTGAATTATACCTTGTTCAGAAGCTTTTATACCAATGTTTCTTAATTCAACATTACCATCATCCGCTAATTCTAAGAACAATAAAGGATTGTTTTTAGCAAATAGTAGTAAATCTCTTTTAAGCTCCTTAGAACTCATGTTAGATACCTCAGATCCTTTCTCTACACGCATTATAGCTTCACATGTATTTATATCCAAACTTCTAGCCATATTTAAAGCATCAATCTCCAACTCTAACATATCTATTTCAGATACAGCATTAGCTTCTGGTTTATCTTCAAAATATATTTTATCTAAATGTGGGTGATATATTGATAACAGTTTTTGAAGAACTGTCTTATTCTTAGGAACAAATAAAACACCATTTCTAAAT